>PJUA01000127.1_pt1 | contig 74626 bp, 67 predicted proteins | sample 1512151 | NCBI WGS metagenome assembly PJUA01 (sample SAMN08177678, study PRJNA422409) | Soil metagenome, whole genome shotgun sequencing project. | isolation source: Soil enriched on filter paper: beechwood xylan treatment | place: USA: Madison | collected 2015-01-15
ATCCAGACCGCCGAAGTCGAACTGATCGTCAATTTTGGCACCGCCCGCGTCAACTTTACCGACCTGCTCCACATGCAGGTGGGAGACGTGATCCCGCTGCAGACCAACGAGACCGTCGAGGCGCAGGTCGATGGCGTGCCGGTGATGGAATGCAGCTATGGCCAGTTCAATGGTCAATACGCCTTGCGCGTGGAAAAACTGCTGTCCATCACCCATCAAGAAACACCGGAAAGCTTTCAAGGAGATTAGTAATGGCTGATGAGAACGTAGCAGGCGCAGGCGCGGCGGAAGACGATCCGTGGGGCGCGGCCATGGCCGAGCAGACCCAGGCCGAAGAAGAACAGAAAAAAGGTCAGATGGAAGACGAGAAGGGCATCACGGCCGCACCGGCTGCCGCCACCGTCTTCAAGGACCTGAGTGCCCAGGACATCAAGACCAACACCCCCAACGATATCGACTTCATCCTCGATATCCCGGTGCAGTTGACCGTGGAACTGGGTCGCACCAAGATCGCCATCAAGAACCTGCTGCAACTGGCACAGGGCTCGGTGGTGGAACTGGACGGCATGGCCGGCGAACCGATGGACGTGCTGGTCAACGGCTGCCTGATCGCCCAGGGCGAAGTGGTGGTGGTGAACGACAAGTTCGGTATCCGCCTGACCGACATCATCACGCCCGCCGAACGCATCCGCAAGCTCAACCGCTAGGCAGGACGGCTTGAGTTTGATGAAACGCATTTCCGCTGCATCCCCCGCCTCACCTGCCACGCGCTCGTCGGGCAGATTGCATCAGCACCGGGCGGGCCTTGTGTCCGCCCGGCTTCTCATCGGTGGCACGCTGGTCGCCTGCGCCCAGGCCTGGGCTGACAACGCCCCCGCCGCTGCCACTGCGACCAGCACCGCTCCCGTCGCAAGCGCTCCTGCTGCCACCATCCCTGCCGTCACCGGCAGCGCCCTGCCCTCGTCCGGCGGCAGCATCTTCACGATGCTCTTCGGCCTGGTGGCAGTCCTGGCCGTGATGGCGGGCATCGCCTGGCTCCTGAAGCGCTTCGGACTGAGCCAGACCCTGAGCGGCAATGCCGCCGCCAAGGTGGTCGGTGGCGTATCGGTGGGGAGCCGCGAACGCGTGATGGTCATCGAAGTCGGCGAACAGTGGATCGTGGTCGGCGTGGCACCGGGACGCGTGAACGCCCTGGCCACCCTGCCGCGCCAGGAACTGACGGCGCAGCAGAGCAGCCAGACCGGGGCACCGGCCTTCGCCACCTGGCTCAAGCACACCATGGACAAACGTAATGGCGGCGCCGGCAACGGCAGTCGCCCAGGTAATGATGGCAGCACAAGCTAAGCCGCAAGGCCTCCTCCGTATCCTGGCCGCGCGCGCGGCCGCGCTGCTGCGCAGCCGCTACTGGTGGCTGGCACTGATCTGCCTGCCGCTGGCCGCCTCGGCCCAGCAAGGCATCCCCGCATTGAACAGCATGCCCGCGCCGGGCGGTGGCACGAATTATTCGCTGCCGATCCAGACCATGCTGTTGCTCACTTCGCTGTCGTTCATCCCGGCGGCGTTGCTGATGATGACCTGCTTCACGCGCATCGTGATCGTGCTGTCGCTGCTGCGCCAGGCGCTGGGCACGCAATCGACGCCACCCACCCAGGTGCTGATCGGCCTGTCGCTGTTCCTGACCTTCTTCGTCATGAGCCCGGTGTTCGACCGTATCTATACCGAGGCCTACCAGCCCTTCGCGGAAAACCGGATCCAGATGATGGAGGCGCTCGACAAGGGTGCCGCCCCGCTCAAGGAGTTCATGCTCAAGCAGACCCGCCAGTCCGACCTGGCGCTGTACGTCAAGCTCTCGCGCGGCCCGGCCCTGCAGGGACCGGAAGACGTGCCGCTGCGCCTGCTGGTACCGGCCTTTGTCACCAGCGAATTGAAGACGGCCTTCCAGATCGGTTTTGCCATCTTCATCCCCTTCCTCATCATCGACATGGTGGTGGCCAGTATCCTGATGTCGATGGGCATGATGATGATGTCGCCGGCCATCGTCTCGTTGCCCTTCAAGCTGATGCTGTTCGTGCTGGTGGATGGATGGCAGTTGTTGATCGGGTCTCTGGCCCAGAGTTTCTACTAGCCGCCGGCAAGGACCGACAATGACTCCCGAAACCGTCATGACCATGGGCCGCCAGGCCATCGAAGTCACCCTCCTGATCGCCGCGCCGATGCTGCTCACGGCACTGGCCATCGGCCTGCTGGTGAGCATCTTCCAGGCTGCCACCCAGATCAACGAACAGACCCTGGCCTTCATTCCCAAGCTGGTGGGCGTGTTCCTGGCCATGATCATCGCCGGTCCCTGGATGCTGAGCATCATCATGGACTACATGCACAGCATGCTCACCGGCATTCCCGCCATGGTCCAGTAGCGCGCTTGCAGGACCGCGTGTCCGGCAACTCCTGATTCATGCTCACCTTCTCCAGCCAGCAACTCTACGCCTGGGTCGCCATGTTCATCTGGCCGACCACCCGCATCCTCGGGCTGCTGTCCATCGCACCGCCTTTCGGCAGCGCCAGCGTGCCGATGCTGGTGAAGGTCCTGCTGGGTATCGCCATCGGCGCGGTGCTGGCACCGGACGTGCCGGTGCCACCGGCGATCGACCCGATGTCGATGACCGGCCTCCTGATCCTGCTGCAGCAGTTGCTGATCGGCCTGTCCATGGGCCTTGCCATGCGGGTGGTGTTTGCCGCCGTCGAAGCGGCCGGCGAACTGACCAGTTCCACCATGGGCCTGTCCTTTGCCGCCTTCTTCGATCCGCAGAGCCAGGGCCGCACGGCCGTCATCAGCCAGGTCCTGTCGCTATTGGCCACCATGGTCTTCCTGAGCCTGAACGGCCACCTGCTGCTGCTGCAGGTGATGGCCGAAAGCTTCCACACCCTGCCCATCACCGGCCAGCCGATCACCACCGAGGGCTTCCACCAGCTTGCCCTGTGGGGCGCCAAGGTGTTCAGCATGGGCGTGCAATTGTCGCTGCCACTGCTGATCGCCCTGCTGATCACCAACTTCGCGCTGGGCATCCTGACCCGCGCCGCGCCCCAATTGAACCTGTTCGGGATCGGTTTTTCGATTACCATGCTGGCGGGTTTCATCCTGATCGCCTTTGCCCTGCCCTACATGCTCACCCCTCTGCAACGTCTTCTCTCGGATGGCATCGAGATGGTACGCCTGCTGGGTAGCGTGCCGCCGGTCAATGCATTGCCCAAACCGTGAGCAGGCGACTTAGCTTCGAGCGGGGTGATCGCCAGTGCGCGATGGCTCCACATTTACTTCTTCTGACGATCCGGCGGCCCGCCTTGCCACACACTGGCGGCTATCCGGTACTGACTACAGCGCGTCCATTTTTCGCATGAATATTGCCACTCTTCGCCGTCCCAAGATCATCGTCCTGACCCTCGCCGTGCTGCTCGCGGGCGGCTACATCGTCCATCGCATGCTCACACCGCCGCCCCCGCCCACCTACCTGAGCGCCACTGCCACCGTGGCCGATATCCAGGACGTGGTACTGGCCAGCGGCACCGTCAAGGCCTACAAGCAGGTCAGCGTCGGAGCCCAGGTCTCGGGTCAGATCAAGTCGCTCAAGGTGGTGCTGGGCGAGCGCGTCAAGAAGGGCCAGCTGGTGGCCGAGATCGATTCCATGACCCAGGCCAATAGCCTGGCCAGCAGCGAATTCACGCTGCAGAACCTGCAGGCCCAGCTGCGCTCCAAGGAAGCCTCCCTGAAGCAGGCGCAGCTGGCCTACGAGCGCCAGAAGACGATGCTGGCCGGTGACGCCAGCTCGCGCGAGAACTTCGAGACCGCCGAAGCCACCCTCAATGCCACCCGCGCCGACATTACCGGCCTGCAGGCGCAGATCAGGGATGGCGCCATCAAGGTGGACAATGCCCGCGTCAACCTGGGCTATACCCGCATCACCGCCCCCATCGACGGCGAAGTGGTGGCCATCGTGGCGCAGGAAGGACAGACCGTGAACGCCAACCAGTCCACGCCGACCATCATCAAGGTGGCGCGCATGGATACGGTCACCGTCAAGGCGCAGATCTCCGAAGCCGACGTGGTCCGGGTCAAGCCGGGCCTGCCGGTCTACTTCACCATCCTGGGCGACCCCGATCACCGCTACCGCACCACCCTGCGTGCCATCGAGCCGGCACCGGACTCCATCCTGCAGGACGAGACCTCCGCCAGCAGTCTGAGCACCAGCAGCTCCAGCGCCACGTCCACGGCGATCTACTACAACGGCTTGCTGGACGTGCCCAATCCCGAAGGCAAGTTGCGCATCTCCATGACCACCCAGGTCAACATTGTCCTGTCCGAAGCCAAGAACGCCGTGCTGGTGCCCTCGACCGCGCTGGGCGAGAAGGATGCCCAGGGCAGCTACCTCGTGCGCGTACTCGATGAACAGGGCCTGGCGCATGATCGCCGCGTCAAGATCGGCATCAACACCAATGCCCAGGTACAGATCACCGAGGGCCTGAAGGCCGGTGAGCGTGTCGTGACCGGCACCGCCGTGGCCGGCGCCACCGACAGCAGCAACAGCAGCGAACGCCGCGGTCCGCCGCCGCGCATGTAAGGCCGCCATGACCACAGCCCTGCTGCAGCTGCGCGGCCTGCGCCGCGATTTCCCGGCCGGTGACGACAGCATCACCGTGCTCAATGACGTCAACCTCGACATCGAGGCCGGCGAGCTGGTGGCCATCGTCGGCGCCTCCGGCTCCGGCAAGTCGACCCTGATGAACATCCTCGGCTGCCTGGACAAGCCCAGTGCCGGCAGCTACCTGGTGGCCGGGCGCGAGACCGGCAAGCTCGATGCCGACGAACTGGCGCAATTGCGGCGCGAGCATTTCGGCTTCATCTTCCAGCGCTACCACCTGCTCTCGGACCTGGACGCCACCTCCAACGTCGAAGTGCCCTCGGTCTATGCCGGCCTGGACCCGGCGCAACGACGCCAGCGTGCCGCGCAACTGCTGGCCCGCCTGGGCCTGGCCGAACGCAGCCACCACAAGCCGGGGCAATTGTCGGGTGGTCAGCAGCAGCGGGTGTCCATCGCGCGCGCCTTGATGAATGGCGGCGACGTCATCCTCGCCGACGAACCCACCGGCGCCCTGGATAGCCACAGCGGTCACGAGGTGATGAACATCCTCAAGGAACTGCATGCCGAAGGCCACACCATCATCATCGTCACCCACGATATGCAGGTGGCCAGCAATGCCCAGCGCATCATCGAGATCAAGGATGGCGTGATCATCGCCGACCGCCGCAATCTGCCGGCCGGGACCGATGCCACCACGCCCACCGGCAGCGGCAGCCCATCCCGCCAACGCAGCGACCGCCAGCAGCAGGCCAGCCCCTGGCGCGCCACGCTGGACCGTCTGGGCGAGGCGCTGCGCATGTCACTGCTGGCCATGAATGCGCACCGCCTGCGCAGCTTCCTGACCATGCTGGGCATCATCATCGGCATTGCCTCGGTGGTCTCGGTGGTGGCACTGGGCAGTGGCTCGCGCGAGCAGATCCTCTCCGACATCAGTGCCATGGGCACCAATACCATCGACATCTTCCCCGGCACCGACTTCGGCGACATGAAGTCGGCCGCCATCCGCACCCTCACCCCGGCCGATGCCGCCGCCCTGGCCGAGCAGAATTTCGTCGACAGCGTCACTCCCAGCGTGGCCACGGCCTCCTCGGCGCGCTACGGCAACATCTCGGTGACCGCCACCATCAACGGTGTGGGCGAGCAGTATTTCCGCGTGCGCGGCCTGAAGATGGCGCAGGGCATGGGCTTCAACGGCGAAAGCATCCGCCGCTATGCGCAGGAAGTGGTGATCGATGCCAATACCTACAAGAAGCTCTTCCCCAACGGTGGCAATGCCCTGGGCGAAGTGATCTTCCTGGGCAGCGTACCCTGCCGCGTGATCGGCGTGACGCAAAAGCGCGAGAACGGGTTCGGCAACAACAGTGCGCTCAACGTCTGGGTGCCCTACACCACGGCGATGAGCCGGGTGATCGGGCAACGCTATCTCAGCGGCATCACCGTGCGGGTCAGCGACAACGTCCCCAGTGCCGCCGCGGAAGAAGGCATCACGCGCCTGATGACACTGCGTCACCGTACCAAGGACTTCTACATCTTCAACACCGACAGCATCCGCCAGACCATCGAAAAAGCCACCGCCACCCTCACCCTGCTGGTGTCGATGATCGCGCTGATCTCGCTGGTGGTGGGCGGCATCGGGGTGATGAACATCATGCTGGTGTCGGTCACCGAGCGCACCCGCGAGATCGGCGTACGCATGGCGGTGGGTGCGCGCCAGAGCGACATCATGCAGCAGTTCCTGATCGAGGCGGTGCTGGTCTGCCTGGCCGGCGGGCTGCTGGGGGTGTTGCTGGCACTGTCCTTCGGCGCCATCTTCGCGCACTTCGTCAGCAGCTTCCGGATGATCTATTCCACCGCCTCCATCGTCAGCGCCTTTGCCTGCTCCACCCTGATCGGCGTGGTGTTCGGCTTCCTGCCGGCGCGCAATGCGGCGCGCCTGAACCCGGTGGACGCCCTTGCACGCGAATGATTCCATAGCCATGTCCAAGCCTCTTCTCTCCCCACTTCCCCTGCTGCTGGCACTGGCCCTGCTGGGCGGCTGCAGTTCCCTGACGCGCACACCCTACGCGCCGCCGGTGACCCAGGCGCCGCCGGCCTGGCAGCAGGCGCCTGCGGCCGGCACGGTCGATGCCCAGCGCTGGTGGCAAGGTTTCGGCGATGCCGAACTGACGCGCCTGATCGATGAAGTCCTGCGCAAGAACAATAATCTGGCTGCCGCCACCATCAAGGTACGACGCGCCCAACTGTTGGCCGGCCTGGCGGACGACGCCTTCGTCCCGGCGCTCGGCGGGCAGCTCGGCAGCAGCGCCAGCAAGCCCCTGAGCGGCAACAACCGCTCGACCACGCGCCAAAGCCAGAATTCGATCACCCTGTCTTATGAAGTGGATCTCTGGGGCCGCCTGGGCGCCAACTATGACGCAGCCCGCTGGGAGGCCCTGGCGACCGAACAGGATCGCGCTTCCACCGCGCTGACCATGGTCGGCACCACCGCCAACCTCTACTGGACCGGCGCCTTCCTGAACCAGCGCATCCGCACTGCCGAGCAGAGCATAGCTTACGCCCGCAAGACGCTGGAACTGGTCAACACGCAATACGGCGCCGGCGCCATCTCTTCGCTGGAAGTGCTGACGGCGCAGCAGAACCTGCTGAGCCAGCAGTCCAGCTATACCGACCTGATACGGCAGCGGGTGGAAAACGACAACGCCCTGGCGATTCTTTTCGACAGCCCGCCAGGACAGGTCTTTACGCTTCCGCCCAGCCTGCCTGAGCAGCCACTGCCGGCGCTTGAAGCCGGACTGCCGGCCGACCTGCTGGGGCGCCGACCGGACCTGCGCGCGGCCGAGCTGCGCCTGCGCAGCGCGCTGGCCAATGTGGACCTCACACGACTGGGCTTCTATCCGCAATTGAACCTCACCGGCACGCTTGGCACCAGCAGTGACGCCCTACTGCGTCTGGTACAGAATCCGATCGCTACGCTGGGCGCCCAACTGACCCTGCCCTTCCTGCAGCAGACGCAGATGAAGCTCAAGGTCGGCGTCTCGCAGGCCGACTATGACAGCGCCGTCACCAACTTCCGCCAGACCCTGTATTCGGCCTTCAGCGATGTCGAAAATGCCCTCGCGGCACGCCAGCAATATGCCAATCAGCAGGCCCTGCTGGTACGCAACCTGGAAGTGGCGCAGGCCGCCGAGCGACTGTTCGAGCTGCGTTACCGCGCCGGTTCGGTCACCTTGCAGGCCTGGCTGGATCAGCAGGACAAACGGCGTACCGCCGAGACTTCACTGGCCCAGACGCGGCTGAACCAGCTCAAGAACCAGATGACGCTGTACCAGGCTCTGGGCGGCGACGCCAGGGCAACCCCACCCGCCATGCCGCCAGCGCAGTAGCAAGCGCAGCGCCAAAGCAAAAAAGGCGAACCCGCGGGTTCGCCTTTCTTTTGCCTGGGGACCGCTGCCGAAGGCAGACGGTCTGCATCAGAAATTACTTCAGGTAGTTCAGCAGGGTCAGGCCGCTGGTGGTGACGAACACCTTCTGCGCCGCCGACAGGTAGGTCTGCTTGAGCGTCAGGTCACTGATGAGCTCGCTGGTGTCGGACAGGTTGCGACCCAGCAGATTGTTGATGGTCTGGGTGTAGTTTTCCTTGTTGACTTCACCGGCGGCATCGAGATTGTCCAGTTCATTCTGGCGCGCACCAATGGACGCCTTGGCAGTGGACACGCTGCTGGAAATGGAATCGATCTGGGTATTGAAGGCGGCCAGGTTGCGGTTCAGTGCGGCCTGGCTGCCCGGGATCGGCGTACGGGCGGCATCAGCGGCGTCGGCCTTGAGCTTGGCGGCGGCCGTGGCAGTGAACTGGGCCTGGTAGCCCGGATCATCGGGCTTCATGCCATCCAGGGTCGCCTGTTGTGTCTTGTAGTCCTGGATCGGAAACTGACCCGCAGTAGGATACGCAAAGTTATTGGCTGCGATTTCGTCGGCCTTGTTGGCTGCCTCGGTCACCGGCACCGACAAGGTGTTGATCAGGTTGGTCATGGTCTTGAAGATATCCTGACCACCGCCCTGGAAGATCGCCTGGCCAGACGCGCTGATGTCCATCTGGCGGGTCGAATCGACCTGCAGGGTGATGGCGCCCTGATCACCGTTGTAGGTCACGCCACCGCTGCCATCCAGGGTGAACGGCTGGGTCGTGCTCTTGAAGCCGGCGAAGATGTAGTTGCCCTGGCCGTCCTGGGCGTTGGCATAGCCCATCACTTCGTTCAGATTGCCCTTGATCTCGGAAGCCATGTTGCTGCGTTCGGCATTGGAGTAGGAGGCATTGCCGGCTGCGATCACGTTGGACTTCAGCTTGGTCAGCATGTTGGTCAGGCTGTCCAGGGTACCCTGCACGCTCGACAGTGCGCTGTTGGCGTTCTGCCGATTGGTCTTGTACTGATCGTTCAGCGCCGACGTCTGGGCCATATCCAGGGCGCGAGCGGCAGCCACCGGATCGTCCGACGGCAGCAAGACCTTCTGCTGCGCCGTCACCTGCTGGTTCAGCTTCAGGATCTGGCTCTGCATGTTGGTCAGATCGTTGTTGCTCGTCTGATAGAGCATCTGGGTGCTAATACGCATATCGTCTTCCTCTATCTAACTGTTCAACCGCCCAGGGTGAGCAGCACATTGATCATGTCGCTGGCCGCCTGGATGATCTTGGCGGCCGCCTGGTATTGCTGCTGGTTGCGGATCATCTGCGCCAGTTCCTCATCCTGGTTGACTCCGGACTCGGATTGCTGCTGGGTCTGGATCGCCGTCAGCCTTGCCTTCTCAGCGGTGTTGGTGACATTGATCTCATTGGTCTTGTTGCCGATGGTGGCCACCAGCTGCGAGTACGAACCCTGGAAGTTGGTGCCATTGATGGTCTTGGCCGTCTGCAGGTTGCCCATGGCCAGCATGTTGCGATTGTCCGAGGCGGCATTGGTATTGGCCGCGATGGTGAACTGGTCGCCATCAGAAGGCTGCCCGGAAATCTGGAACGATACCCCGCTGATCTCGTAGGTATCCCCCGCCGTGTAAGGCAGAACCGTGACACCGGCACCGATGGTGGTGGTGGTGCCATCCTTGTGGGTGATGGTACCGCCACCGGCCGGAACCGCCGGAGAAATCGAAAAATTCGGTGGCGTGGCGGTAGCGTCGTACTCCAGCGTGGTCGGCTTGGTCAGCGGCGTGGTCGTGGTCAGGTAGGCCGGCGTGACCGAACCGGTGCTGATGGTGGCCGTACCCTTGTTGGCTGCGACCGGCGCGAAGTTGAACTTGTCACCGGCCCCCGACGTGCTGGGCGTGCCGGTCAGCGTGAAGGACACGCCACCGCTGGTGATGGTCATGCCCGACTGGTAAGGGAATGCCGCGCCGCCGGCGACGGTGCCGCCGGTGCCATCCGGATTGGAATAGGTCACGTCCGGTACTGGCGTGGCACCACTCCAGGCGCCCGTCAACTGCAACACGGGCGGCACTGCCGCGCTCATCGAAGCAGTGAACGACACCGACGAACCCTGCTGGAACTTGGTCGCATCCAGCGAAGTGCTGGAGATGAGGGCATTGCCGGTATTGGTGGCGGCGGTGCTGGCGTTGACGTTGTTGGTGGCGTTGATCGAGGTCGAGATCGGCGCCGCCGTGGCCAGCAGCTGGGTGTTGTTCAGTGCCAGCGAGAAGCCGGCCGCGCCATTGGCGGTCGGCTGGATCTTGTAGATGTTGCCGTTCGGGATGGCCGGCGCGTAAGGACCAGGCGCGGCCGCACCGTTGGAGTAGGTCACCCCATCCAGCGTCACCGGGAAATCGGTCGCCGCCTTGACGGTCTTGGTATTGTCAGACAGGCGGGTGAAGGTGTAATTGGTGCCGTCGTAGGTCAGCGTGTAGTCGCTGGTGGTCAAGGCCGACGGATCGGTAATCGTGGTCTTCAGGTCAGTCGTGCCGGTATTGGTCGGATAACCGATCAGGTTGGGCGAACTGACATTGAACATGTTGGTCCCGGGATTGCCGTTCTGGTCCAGGCCCAACTGTTGCTGCTGGTTGAAGGCGGTACCCAGGGCGATGGCGATACGGCCCAGCGCGTTTTGGGTCGGATCCAGGGTTTCGCTGCGGTACTTCAGCAGGCCACCAAGGCTGCCGCCGTCGTAGAAGAAACTGTCCGGAATGGTCGAGGTGGTGCTACCGTTGACCTGGCCGATCTGCAGGCGCGATACGTCGGTGGGTGAATTGGTCACTGCCAGCTGGGTCACGTTCTCGCCCGTCACCAGCGCCTGGCCCGTACCAATGAACACGCTCACGGCACCGGTATCCTGTGGCACGGTGGTGATCTTGACGTACTTGTTGAGCTCGGCCACCAACTGGTCACGTTGGTCTAGCAGGTCGTTGGGCTGCTGACCGCCACCGGTACCGATGGCATTGACGATGGCCTTGTTGAGCTGCGCCAGTTGCTGCGCGTAGGAGTTGATCGTGGTGACGGTGGAGGTGATCTGGCTGTTGACGCTGGCACTGCTGGCCGAGAGCTGATCGTTGATGCTGGTCACCCGTGCCACCAGGGTCGAGGCCTGCGACAGTACCGACTGGCGCGAGGCCTGGGTGTTCGGATTGGAGGCCAGGTTCTGGATCGCCGCAAAGAAATCCTGCAAGGATGGCGACAAGCCGGCCTTGGTGTCGGCCACCATGTTGTTGATCTGCGAGATCTCGGAGTAGTACGCATCCAGCGAGCTGGCCGAGGTCTGCGAGGCCAGTGCCTGCTTGGTCAGGAAGTCGTTGTAGACACGCTTGATCTCGGTGACCTGGGTCCCCTGGCCGACGAAGCCGTAGCCGTAGTTGATACCGCCGGCCGAGCTCTGCACGACTTCCTGGCGGTTGTAGCCGGGCGTGGTGGCGTTGGAGATGTTGTGGCTGGTGGTGGCCTGTGCCGCCATGGCCGCCTGCAACGCGGATTGCCCGATACTGAAGATGTTAGTTGCCATGCTAGGTTGTCGTCCCTGAAAGCTTTTAGCGGAATAACCAAGTCAACGGCAGGATTGACCAAAACTTTAGATGGCTGCGATCGAATTTGTTTCCGACCGGCACCGATGAGCTTGCCGCCGGGAAATCGCTCGCGGCCCAGGTCATGACCAGCGGGAAACCTATGCCGAGAGCGACTGACGGATGATGCGCGACAGTTTCTCGGCGTAATGTGGATCGGTGGCGTAACCGGCACGCTGCAGGCCGTAGGCGAAACCATGGGCATCCTGGGCGCTGGCCAGTACCTTCTCGTAGCGCGGATTGCTGCGCAGCAAGTTGGCGTAATCCTTGAAGGCGTCCGCATAGGAGTCATACGCGCGGAATTTCTCCACCCGCTTTTGCGGCTTGCCGTTGATGTATTCGATGGTGGTGGCCTCGACCACCTTGCCGGTCCAGTTACCGGTGGCCTTGATGCCAAACAGGTTGTGCGCCGAACGGCCATCGCGGGCGATGATTTCCTTCTTGCCCCACCCGGTTTCGAGCGCGGCCTGGGCCAGCATGAACTTGGCCGGGATGCCGGTCATCTTGCTGGCGATCTCGGCATCGGCCTGCAGGCGGTTCTGGAAGGCCTCGACATGGGCCGGCTTGTTGGAGTTGCGGCGCTGCTTGCCGTTGCGACCATCCTGGTCGGTACTCTCGGCCTGCTGTTGGCTGGCGAAACTCTGGATGAACTTGGCACGGTCGGCATCGCTCATTTCCTTGACCAGCGGTATACCCATGGGCAAGCCCTCCTCGCCCGGCATGGTCGTACCCTCCAGGTCCTGCGCATCCGGCAGCTTCTTGGGCAGCGAGGCCGACAGCTGGCGGGTCAGCACATCGGCCAGCCCGACGCCGCGCTGTGCCAGGCTCTGGCTCAACTGCTGGTCCAGCATGGAGGTAAACATTTTGGTCTGCTCGTTATCGAACGGGCCATTTTGCGGCGTCGCGTCGCGCATGCTCTTCATCACCATGTTCAGGAACAGCGCCTCGAACTGCTTGGCTGCCCCCTTGATGGCCTCCGGCGAATTCTGCCGGGCTGCTTCGCGCAGGCCATTCAGCCCATTCGCATCGACGGCCAGATTCTCGGTCGGATTGGATGGGTTGATCTTGTTGAGCATGGGTTACCTTGGATGAAAGCGTTTGTAATGGAATCGGCCCTGCCGTCCCGCTACCGTTACCGTTAGATCACTTCGAGTTCGGCGCGCAAGGAACCTGCCGCCTTCATCGCCTGCAGGATCGCCAGCAAGTCCTGGGGCGTGGCACCGATGGCATTGAGCGCCTTGACCACATCGGACAGCGAGGCGCCACCCTTCAACAGCATGACCTTGCCCGGCTCCTTGTTGATCGAGACCTGCGCGTTCTGCACCCCGGCCGTCTGGCCGCCGGCCAGCGCATTGGGCTGGCTCACGGCATTGTCAGCCTGGATCACCACCGACAGATTGCCGTGCGATACGGCGCAGGTGTCGAGCATCACACTCTGGTTCATCACCACCGAACCGGTACGCGCATTGAGGATGACCTTGGCCGCCAGCTTGCCGGGGGTGACGTCGACGTTTTCCAGCGCCCCCAGGAAGGCCACCCGGTCGCCACTGGAGATCGGTGCGCGCACGCGGATCACGCGGCCGTCCTGTGCCACGGCAGTATCGGTACCAAAGCGCTTGTTGAGCGCATCCACCACCCGGGCAGCGGTGGAGAAATCGTTGTCGTTCAGTTCCAGCACGACCATGTCGCCGCCGCCCAGCGAACTGGGCACAGCACGTTCGACCGTGGCACCGCCGGAAATGCGGCCGGCCGACAGCTGGTTGATGGTGGTGCTGCTGCCGGCGGCCGAAGCCCCGGCACCACCGACCACGATGTTGCCCTGGGCGATCGCATAGATCTGGCCGTCGGCGCCCTTGAGCGGCGCCATCAGCAAGGTGCCGCCGCGGATGCTCTTGGCATTGCCGATGGACGACACGGTCACGTCGATCAACTGGCCGGGCTGTGCGAAGGCCGGCAGGTTGGCCGTCACCATGGCTGCGGCCACGTTCTTCAACTGCATGTTGCTGCTGGTACCGGACGGCACGTTCACGCCCAGTTGCTGCAGCATGCTGATCACGCTCTGCACGGTGAAGGGAGTCTGGGTAGTCTGGTCACCACTGCCGTCCAGACCGACCACCAGGCCGTAACCGACCAACTGGTTCTGACGCACCCCCTGGATGCTGGCCAGGTCCTTGAGTCGCTCGGCCTGGGCCGGAAGCGCCACGCCCAGGCACAGGGTGGCCACGGCAGCGGCGGCCACCATGGCCAGCCGACTACCTGATCTGAAGATATCCATCGCGAAAAATCCTTTCCGGGTCATTGCACTACTCCACATCAGAAAGGAGAAACGCTGAAGAAGAATCGGCCCAGCGAGGACATGAAGTCAGCCATGTCCACGCGGGTATTGGTACGGTATTCGACCTTGGCATCGGCCACCAGGGTCGAGGAGACGGTATTGCCGGTCTGGATGTTGTCCGGGCTGATGGTGCCGGAGAAGCGCACGTACTCCACGCCCTTGTCCAGCGCCACCTGCTTTTCGCCGGAGACCACCAGGTTACCGTTGGGCAGCACCTCCACCACCGTTACGCCGATGGTGCCGGTAAAGGTATTGCTGGAATTGGTAGCGCCCTTGTCCTCGAACTTGGCCGAGGAGCTGCCGGAGGCCGACAGTTCCTTGATCGAGGTGCCGAAGATGGTCGGCGCGGGCGACGCCACCGCGCCGGTCTTGCTGGCCGAGCTGCCGGCGGACTTGCCGGCACTGGTCTTTTCGTTGATGACGATGGTGATGGTGTCACCCACCAGGCGCGCGCGGCGGTCTTCCAGCAGCGGACGATAGACCGCCGACTGGAAGATCGCACCCGAGGTCGGGGGCGCATAGGAAGCCGGCTGCGGACGCGCCGTCTTGGGACCCGTCACGATGCTGTCAGGCACGGTGGTGCAACCGGCCACAGCCAATACGCCCGCAATGGAAACCAATTTCAGCAAGTTCTTCATATCTGCCTCGTCCTTCTTTCTACTGCCGACTACCTTGTTCAACAACGCCACCCCGGCTCGCCGCCAGGTCTTACAGCTGCGACAGCTTGGCCAGCATCTGGTCGGATGTGGTGATGGCCTTGCTGTTGATTTCGTAGGCGCGCTGGGTCTGGATCATGTTGACCAGCTCTTCCACCACGTTCACGTTGGAGGTTTCCACATAGCCCTGCCACAAGGCGCCGGCGCCGTTGGTACCCGGGGTATTCGGGTTGGGGGTGCCGGAAGCGGCGGTTTCCACGTACAGGTTTTCGCCGCGGCTTTCCAGGCCAGCCGGGTTGATGAAGGTGGCCACCTGGATGGTGCCGATCTGCGTGGTCGCGGTCGAACCGGCCTGCATGATCGAGACGGTACCGTCACGACCCACGCTGAGCTTGGTGGTATTGAGCGGAATGGTGATCGGCGGCTGCAGGGTGTAGCCGCTGGAGGTCACCAGCTGGCCCTGGCTGTCGGTCTGGAAAGCGCCATCGCGGGTGTAGGCGGTGGTACCGTCGGGCAGCAGGATCTGGAAGAAACCATTGCCCTGGATCGCCAGGTCCTTGTCATTGTTGGTCTGGTTGACGTTGCCCTGGCTGAAGATGCGCTCGGTGGCTACCGGACGCACGCCGGTACCGATCTGCAGGCCCGAGGGCAGTTGTGTCTGTTGCGAGGACTGGGCGCCAGGTTGACGCACGGTCTGGTACAGCAGGTCTTCGAACACCGCGCGCGAACGCTTGAAGCCGTTGGTGCTGACGTTGGCCAGGTTGTTGGAAATCACGTCCAGTTGCGTCTGTTGCGCATCCAGGCCGGTCTTGGAAATCCACAGGGAACGAATCATTTATTTCTCCGGTAATCAGTGCAGGGGCTGTGCCATCAGGACAAGGACAGAATCTGGGTCGCCTTGGTCGCATCGCTTTCGGCGGTCTGGATCACCTTCATGTTCATCTCGAACTGGCGTGACAGATTGATCATGTTGACCATCGCCTCCACCACGTTCACGTTGCTGCCTTCGACGGCACCGCTGGCCAGGCGCACGTTGGCGTCCGGCTGGGCGGCACCGGTGATGGTGCGGAACAGGCCATCATCACCGCGCTTCATGTTCTTTTCGTCCGGATTGACCAGCTTGATGCGGCCCAGCACGTTGACCGCATTGGGAATGCCATTGGTCGGGATCGACGACACCGTGCCATCGGCGGCGATGGCCACCGTGGTATCGGGCGGGATGGTGATCGGACCGCCGTCGCCCTGAACCGACTGGCCATTCTGGGTCTGCAGGATGCCGTTCTCGTTGATCTTGAAGCTGCCATTGCGGGTATAGGCTTCGCCGCCATCGGCGGTCTGCACCGCGATCCAGCCACGCCCCTGAACGGCCACGTCCAGCGCACGCCCGGTGTCCTGGATCGGTCCCTGCGAAAAATCGCTGCCCGCGGTCGAGTCGACCACGAAGGCCCGCGTGGGCAAGCCATCGCCCACCACCGGTGCCGAGCGGAAGGTATTCAATTGGGCGCGAAAACCCGTGGTCGTGGCGTTGGCCAGATTGTTGCTGGCAGTAGCTTGCTGCTCCAGCGTATGCTTGGCCCCCGACATCGCTGTATAGACCAGACGATCCATAAAACCCCTTTTTTGCGGCACCATCCCCCGGCGCCAGCGGTTGAAACCGGCCGCCGGCGACGCCGGCGACCTTGCAGCACGCGCGCCGCAGGGCGCGCGATCAAGCCTTTATCAGCGCAGGCTGACCAGGGTCTGCAGCACGGTGTCCTGCACCTTGATGGTCTGCGAGTTGGCCTGGTAGACGCGCTGCGCCACGATCATGTTGACCAGTTCAGCGGTCAGGTCGACGTTGGAGTCTTCCACCGCGCGCGCCTGCAGGCTACCGAACGTGCCGGTGGAGGGCTTGCCCACCAGCGGGCTGCCGGCCGCACCGGTGGCCGCATACAGGTTGTTGCCCAGCGGCTGCAGGCCATTCGGGTTGGCGAAGTTCACCAGCACCACGGTACCCAGGTTCTTGGTCTGCTGGTTGCTGTAGGAACCAACGATGGTGCCATCCTTGTCGATCGAGAAGCTCGACAGGGTACCCGGCGGCATGCCGTTCTGGTTTTGCGCCAGGTTGACGAAAGCCGAACCGGTCTGGGTCGAACCTGCATAGGAGAAATTGATCGGTGCAGCGAAGTTACCACCGCCCTTGACGATGCTCGGATCATTCAATTGCGCGGCCGTCAGGGTCATGACGCTGGTGGCCGTCACCGCCGCGCCGTTGATCTGGGTCAGGGTACCGGTCGAGTCATAGGTCATGGTACCCAGCGCAACGGGGGCCGGTGGGGTGGCGCCGTCGTTCAGGGTGGTGTTGTCGATCTTGGCGTAGACGGTCCAGGTAGTCGTCGGCGGCACACCGGTTGGCGCTGCCTTGACGTAGTAAGTCTGCATGCTGTACGGGTTACCCAGGCTGTCATACAGGGTAACGCCGGTGGAGTTGTTGTAGCTGTTCGGATCGGCAGCGTTGAAAGGCGTGACCGTCGGCACGGCCAGGCGAGAATCCAGGTTGACCTTGGTGGACACCGAAGTGGTTGGGGTGGCCGGGATCGACGAAGTATCGATCTGCAGCTGCACCGGATCGCCACCGGACGCACCGGCGGCCCAGCCCATCAGGAAGGCGCCGTTCATGCTGGGGTTGATGATGTAGCCATTCTTGTCCAGCTGGAACTGGCCGTTGCGGCCGTACATCGGCGACAGATCTGACGCGCTGGCCGACATCTGGAAGAAGCCGTCGCCATTGATGGCGATGTCCAGCGGATTGTTGGACGAGCTGACGTTACCCTGGGTGAATTGCTGCGAGACATTGGCCACGGTGACGCCGATGCCCACCGGCGAATTGCCGGAGCGGTTCATCGAGTTGGCATACATGTCGGCAAACTGGGTCTGCGACTGCTTGAAACCGACCGTGCTGGCGTTGGCCACGTTATTACCGATGACGTCCAGGCTCTTGGCTGCGCCGTTCAGTCCGCTCAGACCTTGCTGAAAACTCATGAGATATCCCCTTGTTCCGAATGATGTCGGTAATAACGATTAAAGAATTTGTACGATGTCGCTGGACTTGATGGTGCCAACGTTGGTGACATTGAGCTTGACGCCGTCCGTGCCGGTGGACACGCTGGCCACCGTACCGAAGGCCAGCGCCGTCACCGCGACCGGGGTGCCATTGTTGGATGCGGTGGCGGTGAAGGTGTACTTGCCGTCAGCCGCCTTGCCGCCGGCGTCATTGGTACCATCCCAGATCACAGGCACGGCACCGGCAGCCTGGGTACCCAGGTCCATGGTGCGCACCACTGCGCCGGTGGAGTCCTTGACGGTGACGATGACCGAGGAAGCCGTGCTGGGCAGGTCCACGCCGAACACCGCCTTCTGGCTGGTGACTTCGTTGCCGTCGGCATCCTTGGTCGTGTCCGAAGTGAGCTGGATGCCATTGCCCGGGGCCAGCACGCTGTGACCGATCATGCTGGCCGTGGACAACGCCTGCGAAGAACTGAGATTGCCCATCAGCGTACCCAGCGAATCGTTCAACTGGCTGATGCCGGAGACGGTCGACAGCTGGGCCATCTGCGTGGTCAGCTGCGAGTTGTCCATCGGGTTGCTGGGGTCCTGGTTCTTCATCTGCGCAATCAGCAGCGTCAGGAAGCGATTCTGGATCGCATCCGGGCTGTTGTCGTTCAGACTGGCCGAGTTGTTGGTCGACGAGCTGCTGCTCGTGCCATTCATTGCATTGAGCAGGTCATTGGAGACGATTGCCATGATTTAAGGTCCTGTTTCCTATTGTCCGATGGTAAGGGTCTTGACCAGCATGGCCTTGGCCGTATTCATCGTTTCCACATTGGTCTGGTAAGAGCGGGAAGCCGAGATCATGTTGACCATTTCCTCGACCGGGTTGACGTTGGGCATGGCGACATAACCATTGCCATCGGCCATGGGATGCTTGGGGTCGTAGACCAGCTTGGGCGGCGCCTGGTCTTCCACCACGGCGGCCACTTTCACGCCGCTATCCTTGACATCGCCCACGGGGATGGACTCGAAGACCACCTGCTTGGCCTTGTAGGGCCGGCCGTCCGGGCCGGTGGCGCTATCGGCGTTGGCGATATTGCTGGCGGTGGCATTGAGGCGCTGGGCCTGCGCACTCATGGCCGAACCGGCAACGTTGAAGATGTTGGAAAGGGACATGGTTTATCAACCCGGTTGGATGGCGTTAATCATGGCCTTGATCTGGCCGTTCACAGCGGTGACACCCGCTTCGTAGCGGATGCCGTTGTCGACGAATTCATTGCGCTCCACGTCCAGGTCGACGGTGTTGCCGTCCACGCTACCCTGGGTCACCGTGCGGTACTGCAGGGGCGAACCGCCGATGCTGCCCGGGCCGTTGTCAGGCGCGGTCCCGGCCACGTGCGAGGCGGCGGTGCGGGCCAGTTGCAGCGGCGGCACGGCGCCGCCCTTGTTGTCGAGGGCATTTTTCAGCGCATCGGCAAAATTGACGTCCCGCGCCTTGTAGTTGGGTGTATCGGCGTTGGCGATATTGGAGGCCAGCACCTGTTGGCGCTGTGCCCGCAGGTTCAGCGCCATCTCGTTGAAGCGGAAGAAATCGTCGAGCTTAGAGACCATCGGGTCCTCCGGAAATACCGGCGCCGCTGCCGCCCTGCCTGGGACGGTCGCACACTACGCCGATGATGGAATTACGTAGGCTTGATCATACGTTTCCACCCGGGACTTTAAGGGGCGATAAAGAGATAAAAGCCTCCCCTGTTTGCGCTTTTGACCTCGCGCGCGCGACGTACCATTGCTGCCAAGATTCGCCAATGTCTGGCCAATGTCTGCTGCAGGCAAGTTGCACAAAATGAAACATTCTTTTCGCCCCATGCGCGTACTGCGCCGTACCATTGCCGCCCTGGCCATGCTGGCTGGCGCATTGACGGCCGCCTCGCCAGCCACCGCGCAAAACACCCCTGACGGTCCGCAAAAGCAGAACTTGCAAGTTCTGCAACAGGTTGCCGAGCAATTCCTGGCCAGCCAGACCTCCGGCCTGCCGGGCAGTGTCACGATCACCATCGATCCCGCCGACCCGCGCCTGACGCTGGCCTCCTGCCTCGAACCGCAAGCCTTCATGCCCAACGGCGGACGCCTGTGGGGCCGCACCACGGTGGGCGTCAAGTGCGTGGCGCCCTCCCCCTGGACGATCTATCTGCGCGCCAATGTCCAGGTCATTTCCGACTACCTGGTGGCCGCCGTGCCGCTGGCGCAGGGCCAGACCATCAGCGCCAGCGACATCACCCGCATCCGCGGTGACATGTCCAGCCTGCCCAGCGGGGTGATCACCGAAGAAGCCCAGGTGGTAGGCCGGGTCGCCAACATGTCCTTGCGCGCAGGAACCCCGCTGCGCATGGACGCCGTCCGCAACCAGCGGGTGGTACAACAAGGGCAGTCGGTACGGGTCGTCTCGATCGGCCCGGGCTTCCAGATTTCCACGGAAGCGCGCGCCATGACCAACGCCAATGAAGGCCAGATGGCACAGGCGCGGACCGCCGCCGGGCAAGTGGTCAGCGGCATCGCCAAGGCGGGCGGCATTCTGGAAATCAACTATTGATAGAGGGCAATCCTGAAGAAAGGACTGTCTAGCCGGGATCTGCAGCCGGGCGTCGGAAATGTGAAGAAAATTTCTCCCATTTCGTCATTTTGGCGCCCTGGATGTTAAAGTTTGCGCAGAACTGGTCGATAATCCATACGACAGGCGGGTGCGATGCGCCCCCACCCTACAAGGAATACTGCCGTGAACGTTAACGACGCCCTCAAATCCGCTGCCCTCAACAGCGAGCAGACCCAGGCCCAGCCTCGCAACAACGCCCCCGCCGGCGCTGCTGCCGGCAATGGTGCCGCGGCCACTGCAGCCACTTCCGATAGCGTGCGCCTGTCCAGCACCTATCAGTCGCTGGAAACCAAGGTCAACAGCAACAGCAGCAGTTTCGATGCCAAGAAAGTGGCTGAAATCAAGGCTGCCATCGCCAACGGCACTTTCCAGATCGATCCGGAAAAAGTGGCCAATGGCCTGATCGATACCGTCAAGACCCTGATCAGCGCCCGTCCGGCCTGATCGTCACTGCCTTCGCACAGGATGACCCGCATGAATCCGGCCAGCAACCTGCCTCTGGAACGCGCTGCCCTGTCCCGCCTGGTCGAAAAACTGAATCAGGAACAGGCCTTGCTGGCTGAAGCCACCGCCGAAGGCCTGACCGACATCATCTCCGAAAAAGCCACCATCGTTTCCGACATGGCCACGCTGGCCGGTAACCGCCACAGCCTGCTGGGCAGCCTGGGTTACAGCGAAGACGAGGCCGGCATGCAACAGTGGATGAACGAGCACGGCAGCGACGCCGACAAGGACGTCTGGGCCGGCCTGTTCGAACTGGCCCAGGATGCCAAGGAGCTCAACCGCGTCAATGGTTTGCTGATCGGCAAGAAGCTTTCGATCAACCAGAGCGCGCTGACCATCCTGCAGGGCAAGACAGGCACCGGCAACTTCTATGGACCGGATGGACAGAACAGCATCAAATCTTCCGGTCGCAGGCTCGGCGTGGTCTGACCCCCTCTCCAAGCCGAGCGCCACGAGCGCAATCGCCGCAGATACAAAGACCCCCGAGTGCCGTGCCTCGGGGGTCTTTTTTTTGCGGCGCAGATGCCCCCAGGCTTTACCTGTTCAGCGCAATCTGGGTCAGGCCCAAGGCGGCACACAAGAGCTGTAAGCAAAAACGTCAAATTGAACGCTTTTTATCGATGGAATTGAAAACGGCTCCCGAAGGAGCCGTCAGAGCATGCCGGAGCGCGTCCTCCCGGACGCAAATCACGCCTCAGGCCACCCCACTCCACGAATGCTCCCGCAGATAGGAGCGCATGCGTGAGATTGCCTGGCTGTGCAGCTGGCACACGCGGGACTCGGACACGCCCATGACGGCGCCGATCTCCTTGAGGTTCATTTCCTGCTCGTAGTAGAGGGCCATCAGGATCTGCTCGCGCTCGGGCAGGGCCTTGATGGAATCCACCACGGCTTCGCGGAAGCCGCCGTTGATCAGGTTCTGCAGCGGGTCGTCATCGGACTCGGCGGTCTGGTAGCGGTCCAGGAAATGTTCATGACCACCATCGTCGTCGTGGAAATCCTCGTAGTAGATCAGCTGGTGCCCACCGCATTCGCTGAGCAGCGACTGATACTCGGTGAGGCTGATCTTGAGGTGCTGCGCCACTTCGGTTTCCTGCGGCTGGCGACCGAGCTGCTGCAGCAAGGCCTGCATGGCTTCGTCTACCTTGCGGGCGTTCTGACGGATGCTGCGCGGCAGCCAGTCGCTGCTGCGCAGTTCGTCCAGCATGGCGCCGCGAATGCGTTGGACGGCATAGGTCTCGAACTGCGCGCCATGGGTCTCTTCGTAGCGGTTGACGGCGTCGAGCAAGCCCATCATGCCGGCCTGGATCAGGTCGTCCACCTCTACGCTAGGGGGCAATTTGGCCTTGAGCTGATGCGCCAGTTTCTTGACCAGCGGCGCATGCTGCTCCAGCACATCATTCTTGCCCTTTTTTCCCTTGACGTTATACATGCACGTCACACTCCCAGGCTTGCACCATCGGTTGCCATTCCGTAAGTGCTGCGGGCCGTATCGGCCGCCGTGAATTGCTTGGACAGGCGCTGGAAGGCCAGCGCCGCACCGGCAAAGGGAAACACATCCATCACCGCCCGCCCCTGGCCGGTAGCGCGGCGGATATGGTCGTCGGCCGGGATGGCGCCAAGGAAATTCAACTGGGCTGCCAGATAGCGGCTGGCGGCCTGGGCCATGTTGGCGTAGACGGTGCGCGCCTCGGCCTCGGTGGCGTCATTGACGATCAGGCTGAAGGGACGGCGTCCGATACGGTCGCTCAGGCTCTTCAGGAGCACATAGGCGGCCTTGATCGAGGTGGCCGTGGTCGAGACCTGGATCACGATCTCGCCCATTTCCATGGTCGGCACCGGCAGCGACTGGTCACTGGCCAGCACGCCGTTGACGAGGGTGATTTCGGCCTGCTCGATAAGGCTGTCGAAAATCTCGGCCAGACGTCCGGCCTGCGGATCACTGGCGACCGGCACGCTGCGACGGGCAATACGGGCCATGGCAAAGCCTTCCGGCAGCATGCGGGTAGCCTCGCGCAAGGGACGTTCCATGCGCGCCACTTCCTGCAGCGTGGCCACGTCGTGGCGCAGACCGATGCGGGTCAAGAGGCCGGTGCTGGCCACGTCGCCATCGACGACCAGCACGTTATGCTTGGCCTGCGACAGGGACGCTGCAATATTGATGAGCATGGCACTCTTCTCTTCTTCACCCAGCACCGAGAAGAAAGTGAACAGCCTGGGAACCGGACGCTCCAGCATCCGCCTCAGTCCTGCGGCCTGGTCGATATCGTAACTAGCCAAAGCTCACCTCGCGCAGACCTTTGTCGTTCATGGACATCGCAGTAGGACCGATCACGCCGGGCAGTTCGCCTTCCTGAAATTCAAAAGGGGCGGTCTCGCGTTTCTGCTTGAAGGCACGGTCTGCCAGGTACAGCTTGTTGGCCACGTGCAGGTCTTCCGGCACGCGCTGGCCGTTGGCGACGTAGTGCAGGTTGAGCTTGTGACGGATCACCACATCGAGCACGTTGCCGATGGTGGCAGCTTCATCAAGCTTGGTGATGATGCAACCGGCCAGACCGGAGCTGGAGTAGGCATGCACCACTTCATTGAGAGTGCCACCGGTGGCAGTGGCGTTCAGGCACAACAGGCGCTTGATGTCCACGCCGGCACCGGCCAGCATGGCGTCCTGCTCGGCCACCATCTGGTCGCGCTGGCCCACCCCTGCGGTATCGATGAGCACGGTGTGCTTGCCCTTGAGTTCTTCCAGGGCGATGCGCAGATCGGTTTCATCCTTCACCGAATGCACCATCACGCCCAGGATCTTGCCGTAGATGCGCAGTTGTTCGTAGCCGCCGATACGGTAACCGTCGGTGGTGATCAAGGCCAGCTTGCCGGACCCATGGCGCATCACGCAGCGTGCGGCCAGCTTGGCGGTGGTGGTGGTCTTGCCCACGCCGGTGGGGCCGACCAGGGCGAAGACGCCGCCGTTTTCCAGCAGTTCGTTCTCGTTGGCCAGGGTGTTGAGGTTGCGCGCCAAGACCGACTTGACCCAGAACATGATGTCCTGCGACTTGGAGTTGGACGGCAGGTTTTCGGTGATCAGGCGCGACAGGCTGGCCGAGAAGCCGGCGGCCAGCATTTCCTTCAGGACGATGCCCTTGAGCGGCTCGCGCTTTTGCGCGCCACCCCAGGAAATCTCGGCCAGCTGGGTTTCCAGCACGCCACGCATGGAGCGGATTTCACTCATGACCTCGGACAGGATCTCGTCGTAGTCCTTGCCGTCGAATTCAGGCAGCGCCGAACGCGGACGTTGATCCTGTTCGGCGGCATCGCCAGCCTCGGCCGCAGGCGGCTGGGCAGCGGCACTGCCGGCACGACGGCTGCGCCAGACGCGCGCATCGGGGCCGGGTGCAGCTTCTGCTGCGCGGGCGGGTGCCCGACCCTGGGCCGGCTGGTCCAGCAGGGGTGCCTGCTCGGTACGCAGGGCGCGGGCCGGCTGCTGCGCCAGCGGCGAAGACAGCAGTGCGGGACGCTTGGGCTGCTGCGCCGGCGGCAGACCGGATTGCTGCTGCAGCGAGGCCGCCTGCGGGCGAGCCCCAGCTTCGCGCGCACCGGTGGGTGCCACCAGGGTGGTCATATCCTCGTTGGCCATGGCCAGGATCTCCACCCCGTCGGGAATATTGCGGTTGGAGAGAATGACGGCATCCGGGCCAAGCGCCTCGCGGACCTGACGCCAGGCCTCGCGAGAAGAATTGGCGATAAATTTCTTGACGTTCATGCTTGCCCTCCAACTAGGCTGGTAACTTTAATCGTTTTCGATTCTGGCACTTCAGCGTGCGACAACACGCGCAACTGCGGCATGGCACGACGCAGGAAGCGCGCCATCAACGTGCGCAGCGGCGCCCCCACCAGCAGTACCGGCGCGTAGCCAAGCTGCTCCTGGCGCTGCGCCGCAATTTCGGTCTGCTGTACCAGCGAATCGGCCAGACCCGGCTCGATACCGCCGGTGTCGCCGCTGGCCTGCAGCGCCTGCATGAGCAGACGTTCGAGCTTGGAGTCCAGCGCCATGACCGGCAACTCGCTCTCGCCCGGGAAAATCTGTTGCACGATGGCCCGACCCAGCGCGATGCGGACGATGGCCGTGAGATCGGTCGGGTCCTGGATGCGCGCGGCGTGCTCGGCCAAGGTTTCGATGATAGTGCGCATATCGCGAATGTGCACGCCTTCGGTGAGCAGGTTCTGCAACACTTTCTGCAAGGTACCCAGGGGCAACATCTTCGGCACCAGATCTTCCACCAGCTTGGGCGCTTCCTTGGCCAGGTGGTCCAGCAGGCTCTGCACTTCCTGGCGGCCCAGCAGCTCGGAAGCATGGGTGGTGATCAGGTGGTTCAGGTGGGTGGCGACGACGGTGCCGGCGTCGACCACGGTATAGCCCATGGTCGAGGCCTGTTCGCGCAGGCTGTTGTCGATCCAGACGGCCGGCAGACCGAAGGCCGGGTCGGAAGTCATCATGCCCGGCAAGGGGCCGGTCACCATGCCCGGGTTGATCGCCAGGTATTGGCCGGCATGGGCCTCGCCATTGCCCACTTCCACGCCTTTGAGGGTGATGCGGTAGGCCGAGGGTTTCAATTCCAGATTGTCGCGGATATGGATGGGCGGCGACAGGAAGCCGACTTCCTGGGCGAATTTCTTGCGGATACCCTTGATGCGCTTGAGCAGTTCGCCGCCCTGCCCCTTGTCCACCAGCGGGATGAGGCGATAGCCCACTTCCAGGCCCAGGGTATCGACCGGCATGACGTCGTTCCAGCTGGCCTCCTCGCCTTCGGCGGGCGCGGCCGCAGCTGCTGCGGCTTGCGGGGTGGCGGCGGCACTTTCGGCCTTGGCGGTCTGGACGCGCTTGCTGATGGCATACGCGCCACCGCCCATGGCAGCCGCCAGCAGCAGGAAGGCGATATGCGGCATGCCCGGGATCAGGCCCATGCCGCCGATGATGACGGCGGTGATGTAGAGCACTTCCGGCTTGGCGAAGAGCTGGTTGATCAGCTGGCCACCCACGTCCTGGTCGTTGGCCACGCGCGAGACCACCACACCGGCGGCCGTCGAGATGATCAGCGAGGGAATCTGCGCCACCAGGCCATCACCGATGGCCAGCAGCGTGTAGTTCTTCAGTGCGGCGTCGAAGGCCAGGTCGTGCTGGACCATCCCCACCACCAGACCGCCGACGATGTTGACCACGGTCACGATGATGCCGGCGATGGCGTCGCCGCGCACGTACTTGGAGGCACCGTCCATGGCACCGTAGAATTCCGACTCCTGCGCCACTTCCTTGCGGCGGGCGCGGGCTTCGGGCTCACCGATCAAGCCGGCATTGAGGTCGGCGTCGATCGCCATCTGCTTGCCCGGCATCGCATCCAGGGTGAAGCGCGCGCCCACTTCGGCGATACGGCCGGCACCCTTGGTCACCACCATGAAGTTGATGATGGTCAGGATCACGAACACCACGATACCGACCGTGTAGTTGCCGCCGATCAGGAAGTGACCGAAGGCTTCGATCACCTTGCCGGCGGCGTCCGGGCCGGTATGGCCCTCGGTCAGCACGACCCGGGTCGAGGCCACGTTCAGTGACAGGCGCAGCATGGTCGACACCAGCAGCACCGCCGGGAAGGCGATGAAATCCAGCGGCTTGACGGTATAGAGCGCCGTCATCAGCACGATCACCGAGAGCGAGATGTTGAAGCTGAACAGCAGGTCCAGCATGAAGGCTGGCAGCGGCAGCACCATCATCGCCAGCATCATGACGATCAGGATCGGCGCAGCGAAGGCCTTGCCGCTCTTGATCGGCACCCAGGCCGGAATTTTCATCGTATTGAGTTTGGTCGCCATCGTTACTGCCTGCTTCTATTCTTGGGGCCGCGTGTCTTGGGAGGTGCAGTGGCCGGATCGAGGTCCTTGGGCACGGCCAGGTCGGTCGGTTCCACCGGACGGTCGCCACCGAACTTGCCAAAGGTGCGCAACTGGAACACGTAGGCCAGCACCTCGGCCACGGCGGTATAAAGGGCTTCGGGGATCTCGTCGCCGATCTCGGTATGGGTGTGCAAGGCACGCGCCAGGGGCGGTGCTTCCAGCAGCGGCACCTTGTGCTCGCGCGCCAGTTCGCGGATTTTGGCGGCGATGTCGTCGGCACCCTTGGCCACCACCTTCGGTGCACCCATCTTGCCTTCGGTATATTTCAGCGCGACCGCATAGTGGGTCGGGTTGGTCACCACCACGTCGGCGGTAGGCACCTCGGCCATCATGCGGCGGCGTGCCATGGCGCGCTGCATTGCGCGGATCTTGCCCTTGACGTGAGGATCGCCTTCGGATTCCTTGTGCTCCTGCTTGACCTCTTCACGCGTCATGCGCAGCTTGCGGCCGTAGTTCCAGATCTGATAAGGGACGTCCAGCACGGCAATGAGGATCAGCGCCGACACGATGGTGATGAAGCTGGTCCACAGCAGATACGCCGAATGGGCGCCAGCGGTCTTGAGCGATTCCACGCCCAGCCCCAGCACCGCATCAATCTGGCCGCGAATGGCCAACCAGGCAACGGTCCCCACCAGCAGCGTCTTGAGCACGGCCTTGCCCAGCTCGACCAGGGAGTTGACCGAGAACATGTTGCCAAAACCGCTGATGGGATTGAGCTTGCTGAACTTGGGCGCCAGCGATTCGACGTTGAACAGCCAGCCGCCCAGCATCAGGGGCGCGGCCATGGCAGCCAGGGTCATCATGAAGGCGATGGGGATCATGGCAATGGCCACATCCAGCAAATGGGCGCTGAGCATGTTGAACAGCACCACCGGATCGAAGGCCGCCGCGCGCTCCATGCTCAGGGTGGCGACCATGATGCGGTCCAGGCTGGTCACGACCGGGCCGCTGAAAGCCCAGACGCAACTGCCGCCGACCAGCAGCATCAGGCAAGTGGCCAGCTCGCGCGAGCGCGGCACATCACCCTGCTCACGAGCACGCTCAATGCGTTTACTCGTGGCGGGTTCTGTCCGCTCCATATCGCTGTCTTCGGCCATCCGCCGTATCCCCCTGCAAAACTGCTTGCCCCCCTGCGTCGCGTGCGCTGGACGGATTTCTAGAACAATAGGCTAGGATTATTGGCGACCGGGAGGCGCCATCATCACGGGAATAGGGGCGAAAACGTCCCCCATTTCGGACTAGGCAAAAGCCCCAGGCTCTGCCTTGGACAGAACGGCGCGTCTCGGAGGCGGTGTACCGCACGCTTCTTCCGGCATAGGCGATACAGGGCAAAGTCAAATTTGCATGTTGAATGTGATACGTGGCATTTCCACGACATGCTAGACAAGCAACAATGACGAAGGCCTCGCATATTGCCCATCAGACAATATGCGAGGCCTTCGAGGGAGAGACACGCGGGATCAGAAGCCCAGGCTCTCCAGCAGATCGTCGACCTGCCCCTGGTTGGCGATGACATCCTTGCCGGCCGGGTCGATCTGGGGGCCATTGAGCAGGCCCGTGTCTTCGCGCTTGGTTTCCGAGGGCGAGTAATCGACCAGCAGTTGCACCAGTTGCGACTCCAGGTCGTGTGCCAGCTTGGTGACGCGCTTGATGACCTGACCCGTCAGGTCCTGGAAATCCTGCGCCATCATGATGTCCAGCAGTTGCTGCTTGGTCACGCTGCTGTCTTCGCCAGCCTGCGCCAGGAAGGCCGAGGTGCGGGCACCCAGTTCGCGGTACTGGGCTTCCGAGAAGCTGCCGGCGGTAGCCGCTTCCCACTGCGCCTTGAGCTCGCCGGCACCGTCGTGGATGCGCTCCTGCAAGGGGCTGGCCAGTTCAGTGGCATTGAGCACACGCTGGGCGGCCTGTTCGGTCATGCGGGCCACGTATTCCAGGCGGTCACGCGCGTCGGGCATGTCGCTGGCGGCGCGCTCCAGCAGGCGGTCGAAGCCCAGACCGCGCAAGCTGTCGTGCAGGTTGCGCGTCATGTGGCCGATACGGACCAATACCTCTTCGCTGACCGCGGCACCCTCGGTGGACGCGGTACGGGCGGGATTGAGGCCGCCTTCCACCTCAGCCACCTGCAGCCATCTTTTCGAAGATCTTGCCCAGCTTCTCATCCAGCGTGGCCGCGGTGAAAGGCTTGACCACGTAGCCGTTGGCACCCGCCTGGGCAGCAGCGACGATGTTTTCCTTCTTGGCTTCGGCGGTGACCATCAGCACGGGCAGCTTGGACAGGGCCGGGTCCTTGCGGATTTCCTGCAGCATGGTCAGGCCATCCATGTTGGGCATGTTCCAGTCGGAGACGACGAAATCGAACTGGTCGCTACGCAGCTTTTGCAGCGCCTGCACGCCATCTTCGGCCTCGTCCACATTGGTGTAGCCCAATTCCTTGAGCAGATTGCGCACGATGCGGCGCATGGTCGAGAAATCGTCGACGACTAAGAACTTGGTATTGGGACCCGACATGCTAAGACTCCATCTGAACAATTGAATTCGTGGATAACGGCAAGTGCCTACGCTCACTTGAACCGAATCCTTCTTATCTTCCCAGCTTGAGGTGAACCCTCAGGCTGCCTCTCATATGCAACGCATTGTAGTGCAGCAACAGCAAATTTGGCAGAACAATAAGCGTATCGCGCGGCTTCAAACCCGCAGGGCACGGCTTCCGTGTTCCGCCAGCCACGCCAGTACCCTGCCCGGCATGGCCTGCAGCGAAAGAACCTCATGCGCCGCACCAATGGCGATGGCTTCGCGGGGCATGCCGAAGACCACGCAGGAGGCCTCGTCCTGGGCAAAGTTGTAGGCGCCGGCATTGCGCATTTCCAGCATGCCCTGTGCGCCGTCCTTGCCCATACCGGTCAGGATCACGCCCACGGCGTTCTTGCCGGCGCAGGTCGCAGCCGACTGGAACAGCACATCCACTGACGGCCGGTGGCGGTTCACCGGCGGGCCCTGGTCGAGCTGGGTCATGTAGTTGGCGCCGCTGCGCACCAGCTTCAGGTGGGAATGGCCGGGTGCAATATAGGCGTGCCCCGGGAGCACGCGCTCGTTGCCGGCCGATTCCACTACTGAAATCTTGCACAGGTTGTTCAGGCGCTGGGCGAAGGAACGGGTGAATCCTTCGGGCATATGCTGGGTGATCAGGATGCCGGGGCAGTCGGAAGGCATGCGGATCAGGAATTCCTTGATGGCCTCGGTGCCGCCGGTGGAAGCACCGATGATGATCAGCTTTTCGCTACTGGTGAGCGGATTGCGGATCTGCGGCAAAGCCTCGCCGGGGGTGGCGGCCTGCTCGGCCGCACGTGACGGGCGAGCGCGCACGCGTGCCTTGGCGGCGGCGCGTATCTTGTCGGCGATCATGTCGGCATATTCCTGCATGCCGCTCTGGATGGAGATCTTGGGCTTGGTCACGAAATCGATGGCGCCCAGCTCCAGCGCCCGCAGGGTGATTTCGGAACCACGCTCGGTCAGCGAAGACACCATCACCACCGGCATGGGGCGCAGTCGCATCAGCTTTTCCAGGAAATCCAGGCCGTCCATGCGCGGCATTTCCACGTCCAGCGTCAGCACGTCCGGGTTGGTCTGCTTGATCAGCTCGCGGGCGATGATCGGGTCGGGCGCCACGCCCACCACTTCCATGTCCGGCTGGCTGCCGATGATTTCGCGCATGACACTGCGGATCAGTGCGGAGTCGTCGACGATAAGAACTTTAATTTTCATCACTCAATCACTCAAATTTCGGAATTACCCTGCTGACTGATCATGGCCGTCAGAACAGGTCCACCTCGCCGCCCACCGGCTTGGTGACCAGCTTGCTGGCGTAGGCTTTTTCGCGGTCCACCAGGGTATTGTTGTGCATCTGTTTCAGTTTTTTCACCAGCACCTTGCCGGTGCGGGGGAAGAAATACACCTTGCGGGGATAGATATCGTTCAGGTCCTCGGCCACCACCCGGATGTTTTCTGCCTTGAGGTAGCGCCGTACGAATTCGGCATTGCGCTCACCCACGTTGATGGCCGAAAAACCGCGCAGCACGTTGCCGCCGCCGAACACCTTGGCCTCCAGGTTTTCGCGACGGGCGCCGGACTTGAGCACTTCATTGATCAGCACTTCCATGGCATAGGTGCCATAGCGGGCCGAGGCCGAGATCGGACTGCCGTCGTCACCGCCCCCGTCGGGCAACATGAAATGGTTCATGCCGCCAATGCCGGAGACACGGTCCCGGATACAGGCCGAGACGCAGGAGCCCAGCACGGTGACGATCATCATGTCCTTGCCGGTGAAGTAATACTCGCCCGGCAGGATCTTGGCGGCGTCGCAATCGAAGGTGCGGTCGTAGTAGAGATTGGGGCAATCTGCTCGGACGCCTGACTCATGGCTTGGTCCTTGCGCCACGCTGCGTTGCGTTGAGTTCATAGACCGTCTTGCCTTTGAGCTTGAGGGCATCGGAGACATACAGGAAGTTCTCCGAATGGCCGGCGAACAGCAAGGCATGAGGCTTCATCAATGGAACGAATCGGGACAGGATCTTGCTCTGGGTAGGTTTATCGAAATAGATCATCACGTTGCGACAGAAGATCACATCGAACTGACCGTTGATGGGCCAGCCATCGGCCAGCAGGTTCAGTTGCTTGAAGGTGATCAGCTTGCGCAATTCCGGGCGCACGCGCACGTAACCCTCATGGTTACCCTTGCCGCGCAGGAAAAACTTCTTGACCCGTTCGGGCGACATCTTTTCGATGCGCTCCATGGGATAGACGCCATTGGCGCCGGTGGCCAGGACATTGGTATCGATGTCGGTGGCCACGATCTGCACCGGTGGCGTCATCGAGCCATAGGCCTCGCAGGCGGTCATGGCAATGGTATAGGGCTCTTCCCCGGTGGAAGCCGCCGAGCACCAGATGGTGGCCGGCTCCTTCAGGGTCTTGAGGAAATCCGCCAGGATGGGGAAATGGTGTGCCTCGCGGAAGAACGAGGTCAGGTTGGTGGTCAGGGCGTTGGTGAAGGCTTCCCACTCGTCTGAGTCGTGGGTGCGTTCGAGCATGTCGAGATACTGCTGGAAGGAAGTGATGCCGGTGGCCCGAAGGCGCCGCGCCAGACGGCTGTACACCATTTCCTGCTTGCTGTCGGCCAGTGCGATCCCGGCCCGCTGGTAAATGAGGCCACGCACGCGCTCGAAATCACGGCTGTTGAAATCGAACTCCTTGCCGGATGATTCGCCCTTGCTTGGCACCGTAGGCTTCACTGTCTTTCCTTCCCTGGCGCAGCCCGCTCGCAGGCCGGCCACTTGCTGTCTATCGCCCGTCCCATGCGGGCGAGCGTCCCCTCGTCGAATAATCTAACAGGCGCCGGACGGGGTCAAGCGAATCAGCCTCGGAAATGAAACGGTTTTACCCCCCTATTGCGACAAGTCAATCCGACACGGGCATGCATACCCTTCTCAAACCTTGGAAATCCTCACCGGCCTTGCCCCGCGCGGGGTGGCCGACGCCCGTACTGCAGTGGACGGCGCCAGGGTGGCAGGCGTTGCAGTGGAGACCACCGGTACTGCCGCGGGCGCGGCCGCATGGCTGGACCGATAGCCCACCCGGAAGCCGCCCCAGTGCTTGCCATTGACGTAGATCGGTACCGACAGGTCGTGCATCACCTCACCGGTATCGCGTTTGTAGGTCTGCAGCAGGAAAGGCTTGGTATTGGCCCCGCAGCGCTTGCCGGTGCGGTCACTGAAGATGCGCTTGGTGCGGTTGTTGACCAGGTCGATATCGTAATTGCCGGTCAGCGGCTGAGAGAATTTCTTGTTGTGGGTAGGAAAGTAGCCGTTGTTGTCCACCGCGCCGGCGTAGGCCAGTTGCGGCATGCGCTCCAGGAGTGCCTCCTGCAGTGCTGGCAGCACGCGGTCGGTAAAGCCGTCGAACTGGCTGGAGTGCTTTTGCGGTGAGGTATTGGCAATCGGCTTGTAGGTGCGATCGAAGAGCGCCGCCTCGGCAATCTGCCCGGCACGGATCGCCTTTTCGAACAGGCTCCCCACCGCCTGCGCGGCTTCTGCGGCCGCCTCGCGGATCTCATCATGACCGCTACGAGCCCCGCCATCGACGATGGCCTCGAACACCGCCTCCGCCCGCTCCGACAGCAGCATCGCCGACGCCGCCACGCGGGGCAGCTCACCGTCGGTCTGCAGCATGCCGTTGCGGATGTCGGTGATGGCCTCGGCGATTTCCTGGGTCGTCTGGACATGTTCGCGCGAAGCCACGGCAATTTCCTCGATCTGCTCCTGCGACTGGCTGGACGAACGCTCTATACTGTTGAGCAGGGTATGCACCTTTTCCACGTTCTGGGCCGCTTCCAGCACCCTGCTGCTCAGGGAGTTCATGCCCGAGGCTGCCCGCTCGGCCTCTTCAGTGATGGCGCGCACCATGACGCCGATGTCGTCGGTGGCTTCCTTGGTGCGCTGGGCCAGTTGCCGCACTTCCCCGGCCACCACCGCAAACCCGCGCCCCTGCTCGCCGGCGCGCGCGGCCTCGATGGCAGCATTCAATGCCAGCAGATTGGTACGGGCGGCGATTTCACTGATGACCTCGGTAATGCCATGGATGCGGCGCGACTTTTCCTGCAGCTGCGCCATCATCGAGGATGCCGACAGGGCGTCGGTGCGTGCCTGCCCGATCTGCTGCAGGCCACGATCGACCTCGGCCCGGCCGCTGACGCTCTCGGTACGCACTTCGGCGGCGATGGCCGAGGCACGCTCGGCATTGGCAGCGATCTGCTCGGTGGTGGCCGCATTCTGCTCGGCGCTGGCGGCAATCCGATCGGCCGCCCCCACGTCCTTGCTGCTCTTGTTCTTGATGGTATCGACGAAGAACGAGGTTTCAGCTGCACCGATCATGATGTGATCGATTTCACCGCTGATCCTGTCGACCATCGCATCGCCACGGGGCTGGCCACGGCCACGCACCAGCGCGAAACCGACCAAACCCAGCAGCACGGCCACGCAACTGACCCAAGGTGCCGCCAGCCAGCGCCCTGCCCCCACGGCATCCAGCGCCAGCGCCGCACCGCCACCGAGTACCAGCCCGGCCAACCAGGGCAAGGCCCCCTGCCAGGCTTGCGACGTCAGCCCGGCGCTGGCCGCCCCCGCACTTTTGTTCTTCGCCATCGATGTCTCCTTGCGGGTAGCCCCCGCTTCTTTTATTCCTGCCCTGGGCAGAGTTGGATGCGGACGAAACATGACGCACCACGCCGCATTGTCCTGAGGCTATAGCGCACAGCTTACGTATAACTGAATAAAACTGCACACGGGCAAGTATTTTTCCACGACATGAGAATTTATGCAGCGTTCGGATTGCTGCAAAATGCGCCCGCGCCACCTCATGTCAGCCTATAATAGCGCCTTTATAGGATAGGGGGGTATGGTATATGGCACACCTGACGCAAGACAAGGATGCCCTGCTCAACCGGGTCAGGCGCATCGGCGGCCAGGTCCAGGCGCTGGAACGTGCGCTGGAAGGAGACGCCGAGTGCGGCCGCACCCTCCATCTGGCCGCCGCCATCCGCGGCGCGGTGCACGGCCTGATGGATGAATTGATCGAAGCCCATGCCCGCGAACATGTGGCCCGCCCCGGACTGACCGACGAGGAACGCAAGCAGGGACTGGAAGAAGTCCTGGAAGCCATCCGCCGCTACGCCAAATAAGGAAACGACATGCCCAGCACCTCCCCCTTGCGCCATGACCACGTCTATCTTGGCGCCAACCACGACCGCAATACCCGCCGCACCCTGTGGGTGGTCGCCCTCACCGCCGTGATGATGGTGGCCGAAATCGCTGCAGGCTACCTGACCGGATCGATGGCACTGCTGGCCGACGGCTTCCACATGGCGACCCACACCGGCGCGCTGGCCATTGCCGCCGGCGCCTATGTATTCGCCCGGCGCCATGCCCATGATGGGCGCTTCAGCTTCGGCACCGGCAAGGTCGGCGACCTGGCCGGCTTCGCCTCCGCACTGGTACTGGCGGTGATTGCCATCGGCATCGGCGGCGAATCTCTCTGGCGCCTGGCCAGCCCGAGTACGGTCGATTTCAGCGAAGCCATCCCGATCGCCGTGGTCGGACTGATCGTCAACATCGCCAGCGCCTGGCTACTGATGGATGGGCATCATGGGGACCACGGCCATCATGGTCATCACGGTCATGATCACGGGCATGCGCATGAACACCACGCCCATCCCCGTGAAGAGCATGGACACGGCCACCATCACGACGGACACGACAACAATCTGCGCTCGGCCTATCTGCACGTCGTGGCCGACGCCTTGACCTCGGTGCTGGCCATTGCTGCCCTGCTGGCTGGCCTCTATCTTGGGTGGACCTGGCTGGATCCCTTGATGGGCGTGGTGGGTGCCGTGGTCATTGCACGCTGGTCGTACAGCCTGCTGCGCTCCAGTGCGGCGGTGCTGCTGGACGTGACCGATGCCCAGGTCGCTGCCCGCATAGAGCAGGCGCTGGCCGGCGCGGAGGTACAGATCGACGACCTGCATGTCTGGCGCATTGGCCCGACTGCGCGGGCGGCGATTGTGAGCGTATCCGCCGCGAAGGCGACTTCTGAAGACCTGCTTCGCCAGAAATTATCGGAAGTGGACGGTCTGCGACATCTCACGCTGGAATTGCGACTGCACTGATACCGGCGTGGTGAGCCCTCCCCCTACACACAGAAATGAAAAACAGCGGCCTAGGCCGCTGTTTTCAAGTTATATGCCGCTTTTTGCGCCTGATGCATCGTTGCGCCTCATTCGGCATCAATCAGCGCCAGCCGCGATGCCAGCCATAGTGCGGATGATGCCAGCCCCAGCCATAATAGGAGTGGTATTCCCAGACCCAGCCGGGTCCGGGTGAAGCGTAGGTCGGCTGCACGTAGACCACACCCGGGGGCGCAACGTAGGTCGGCTGTGCCACGTAGGCGGGCCGCACGGTAGGTGGTGCGACCACGCAGCCGCTCAGGGCCGTGACCACGGCCACGGCCGGAATCAATAGTAGGGATTTCATGCTTGCGCTCCTGATCTTGTTTGGCGGAATGTGCCGGCATGGGTTGGCCGGCTGCCACTTATAAGTGGTGATCAGATAACGGATGGGGTTAAGCACGGGCGGACGCGGAATTGTGTGTTTATGTAACCTCGCCCCCCCCCCGTTCCCGCCAGGCTCAAGCCCCACGCAAAATCGATCACGCCAATGAAGAGCTCGCGCGGGTCGAACCTGATGGAATCTTTCGCCCCATGAAAGCAGCCAATGGGCGTTCGACGTACCGGTTGATCAGGTAGGCAAAAACGATCATCGTGGCGCAAACCAGCGCCAACAACAGCCACTTGTCCAGCCTGTTACCGATCAGGTTGTAGAGCACCAGCCCGACATTCAAGTGGATCAGATAGATCGGGTAGGACAGACTGCCTAGCAGGCGTGAAACACCTGCATAGGTGGCAGAGGTCGATCGACGGGTGATGACCACGACAAACAGCAGGTAGAACGCCGTGCAAATGACGACAACCGATTCATTGTAGTAGGCAAGGCCCGTGTAATGGGCGGCCCGCCGCACCAGGTCCAGAAGCTCATAGTGGATGCCCACGGGTAGGGTCAATACCAGTAGCGCGAGCCGGAACCACGTAACACCTCGCTTGGAAATGCGATAGAAGAGACAACCGGCGATGAAAAAGCTGGCGAAATTGGTAATGAAATACTTTTCCACCAGCTCGCTCTTCAAAAAGATCTGCAGGATCGACAACAATAACCAAGCGGCCAAGACCCATTCAATCCTTGCCATCTGCCCCAGGAGCAGGACGAAAAGAACCAGAAGATAGAACTTCAATTCCACCAGCAACGTCCAGTAGACCCCATCGACAAAACCGATGCCGAAGAATCCGTTGAGCATGGTCATGTTCAACACATATCGCGGGACGGTGAGATGAAAGATATGGTTGATGAAGATATAGGTGAGAACGAAGCTGACTGTGCAGCAGAACCAGTACGCAGGATACAGACGCAGCACGCGCGAGCGCAGGAAGACACGAGGCGTGACGTTCTCCGAACTCATCAAGATGACGAAACCGGAAATCATGAAAAACAGATTGACTGCCAGGTAGTTGTACTTGACGAAGTTGGCAACCTCGCCATAGAACACTGGAGAGTAATCATCCCCCTGTGCAAAACCGCGGACCAGATAATGCAGCAGCATGACACCGACTGCGGCGCAAAAACGAAGGATATCAACGTCGTGATAGCGCCGATGGGCTTGGGTAGATTGCCCGGGCTGATTTGACTGGTTCATCGCGAGGTCACTCCGCAAATTCTGTAGAGACCTCGCGCAAGGCGATGCGGTTGCAGTAATTCGGAGTTTTTTCTCGCACAGCACAAAGCGCCATGCCTTATTCGGGCCGAACCGGGGGCATCAAAAGTGAGGCAGCAAAGAAAAACAGCACTGGAATCAAGCTCTCGCCTAATCACAGTGCTGTTTATGCGTGACTTTCGTCACGCTTTCAAATTGATTGGTCGGGACGGTGTGATTCGAACACACGACCCCTTGCACCCCATGCAAGTACGCTACCAGGCTGCGCTACGCCCCGACTGAAGACAAAGATTATAGCAGCGAATATGTTATTAATTCAACTGTTTCTCAAAAACATTTTTAAATATTTCGGGCAGCTTCGCGAGGGCATCATTCCGGATCGCACGAACACACTGTTCAACCGCGATCCCGCAGCGTCGCTGCCGTATTCGTTCAGCGACCGCCAAAGAATTCGTTGAGCAAGAAATTCTGCAAGCCCTTGGTGTCTTCCGGCCGGGCAGAAAGCGTCACCACTCTACCCAGTCGCTGCGAGTCGAAATTGAAATCGCCTTGATAGTAACGGCGGATGAGCGCAATCATGTTGTCGACCACAGCCAGCTGCACATTGCCGCCAAAGCCGGCATCCACTTCGATCAACTGATTCTGGCTCCGGCGCTGATCCGTGGTCCAGCCGCGGAAACTGTACTGCGCTACCCGCGGCCCCATGCTGATGATCTGGAATACGCCGTTCGTGCCGCGCCCCCGTTTGTCCTGGAAGGCGATGTTGGCGCGGGCAATGTCATTGGCCGAAGGGTTTTCGGCAGCTCGCGCCGCCGCATTCTCCTGCGCCGCCGCCTGCTCTGCTTCTTCACGCCTTTGGCGATTGCGATTGGCGAAAGTCATGAAGTCTTCGGCAGGTGCTGCCTGAACCGACGCGGATGCATTGCTGCTGGGCGTGGGCGCCGTTGGTAGCGGCGACGCCTGGCGCGCAGGTGTCGGACTGTGCCGGGGTACCGACCTGGTCACCGGCTTCTTGGGGGGAGGCTGGACTTTCTTGGGTTCCGGTACAGCCTTGGGTGGCTCCGGTTGCTCCACGCGCACCGGGGCTGGCGGACGTACGAAGCTGACCTGCAAGGGGGCATCGGGTCGACCTGGAGACTCCAGCTTGAGCGGCGCCTCATTGAGCTTGGCCCGCACAAACATGAATACCGCCGCATGGACAAGTACGGACGACACGATGCCCAGCATCGTGCGACGCCGGGAGCGGGAAATAATATCTGATCGGGTCGACGAAACGTTAAAACTCATACCATGTGGCGACAGCAGTGGGCGGCCGATCTGCGGTCGATGCCATTACGCTAGGGATGAAACGCCCATGCGCCCCAACCTGCACCCACCCTGTCAGGCCCATCTATCAAGGAAGGCAACATTCTAGCCGGTTTTGCCATGGACACAGCGAGTTCAAGCCACGGCTACTGCTTACCAGGCAGCTCAACGCCAGCGCCCTCGCCCACCCCAGCCATTGCTGTAGCCAAAGTAGAAGGAAGACGACGGATAGCTGTACGCCGGATACGCGGGATAGGATGGATAAGCGTAATAGGGGGAATAAGCCGGTTGGGCGGGATAGACAGCAGCACCATTGTATGGACTGACGGGCACAGCCACGCAGCCGCCCAGCAACAAGGAGGCAGGCAAGGCGGCCAGCAGAAGACCGCGATAGAGCGGCACACGGACAGAGGGCTTCATAGGCATTACTCCTTGGGCGCAGTTTGCCAACATCGCACTATCGCTCAGTCGCCTCTGACCAGCCACCCTCCTTACCTTTTGTTACGCGCTTCAGCTTCAATTGACAGTCTATGAAGAAATCTTCAGCCCCGCGGCTTTTGCCACCGTTGCTACTGTCTATACCTGCAAGGCCATAATCAAACCGGACCCAGCTTATATAATCACGCCAAAGCCAGCAGCAGCAACGCCGATTGTCCGCTGCTCAAAACATCCCGAGACCTTTCCAACACGCCTGACGCCGCAATGCGCATGGCCTGAGCCTACGAACCCACCATGACCTCTGCCCGCCCCTCCTTGCCCAAACCCATCATCGTCATCGCGCCCGATTCGTTTAAGGGCTCTCTCTCGGCTGAAGAAGTTGCTGCCGCCATCGGCGCCGGGATCTCGGCCGCAATTCCTGATGCCCAAGTCCGGCTTTGCCCCATCGCCGACGGTGGCGAAGGCACGCTCGATGCGCTCATGCATGCGGGCGGCGAACGCTTCACCGTCAATTGCCGCAATGCCGCCGGACAAGACGCGAACGCACCCGTGGGCATCCTCAAGGATGGGAGTGCCGTCGTGGAGTCGGCTGCCATCGTCGGACTGACCGACCCGGCAGGAACGGGCGTAGCGGTGCAATTGCGCACCACCCTGGGCGTAGGCGACGCGATCAAGAGCCTCCTGGATCGCGGCGCGCGCCGATTCCTGGTTGCGCTGGGCGGCAGCAGCACAAATGACGGCGGCGCCGGCCTGCTTGTGGCCCTGGGCGCGGTATTGCGGGATGGTGCCGGCGAGGCGATACCACCGCAACCCGCGCAGCTACAACGGGTAGCCAGCATTGATGTGTCCGCGTTGGACCCCCGCATCAAGGAAGCCCATTTCGTGGCCATGTCCGACGTCGATAATCCCCTGTGCGGCGAAGAGGGCGCAACGGCGGTCTTCGGACCGCAAAAAGGCGTGGCGGCCGACCAGGTTGCGGTAATAGACAGCGCCTTGCGACATTTCGCCAGCGTCCTTGAGCCGGCACTCGGCCGCCGGGCCTCGGATCAACCGGGCGCGGGGGCCGCGGGTGGTCTGGGGTATGCACTGCTGATGCTGGGTGCGCAATTCCGCTCGGGCGCAGAAACGGTGGCCGACCATATCGGACTGGATGATGCGCTGGCAGGTGCCGACTGGCTCATCACGGGCGAAGGTCGCAGCGACGCCCAGACTTTGCACGGCAAGGCTCCCTTCATCGCAAGCCAGCGCGCGCGCCGCGCGGGCGTCCCCACAACTCTGCTCTCCGGAGGCATTGATAGAACATCGCTGGAAAAGCTGCAGACCGGGTTTTCCGGCTGCTTTTCCATCAGCTTCGGCCCCATGAGCCTGCAAGACGCCATTGCACAGGCACCGGGATTGCTACGCGACAGCGGCGAGCAGTTGGCGCGCCTGTGGCAAGCCGGCCGTAGCTGCTGACATCCCCCACCCCGCAGATTCCTGCGGGATCAGCTTCCATCACCCAGGGCTCCCCCGCCCCCCCCCCTCCACCGAAGCGACCTGATGCGGCATGGCATTGCGCATCAGGTCGTTTGTCTTTTCTCGCCCGTATCCGCAACATTTTTCAGACAAGACAGCGGGTCACAATGCGTCAATAAACTCACGCCAATTTTTACCGCCAGGCAAATGTAAAGTACGGCAATTTAAAATTACAAAAAATGCAATTTAATTTTGCGAAAAAAATTATCTTTTTATCTACTTTTAGACGATTTTTAGTTATTAATTCGACAAATAAATTGCCCCGTGGATTTGTTCGTTACCGCACCGCAATAAAGCTCATCAATTCCCTGACAGAAACTCTCGCAATCCTTTACTGGAGCGGGTTTCAGGCGATAAGAAAATTCAAAAAAAAGCTGATTTCAGGCTGATTTTTATTGCTCAGCCAGCGAACGCAATGTTATATTTCCGACATCAACACATTATTTGTTAAATCCTGTCAGATTTTGTCAGGAGGCAATGATTTTTTGGCAACAAAAAGATTGACTGCGACGAAGCTGTCCCAGGGCAATCCAGCATCAAAGTGAGTTGATTTGCTTTTGAATGGAGAGCGCCACGCGCAATCCTCGTCATAAATAAGATGTGAACCTAAAGGATTGATCCCATGAAAAAACTTCTCGCCGCTTCCGCCATTGCGCTGGCATTGTCCATGGCTGGCACCGCAGCCCATGCAGCTGTTACCACACTGACCCTGGTCAACGATCAGGTCGGCTTCAGCGCCTCCCATACGGGCGCTTTCAGCGATACCTACAACTTCACGATCAGCAACCTGTCGGATCTGTCGTCTTCGGTGACGGCTTCCATCGTTACCCGTTCGAACACTGCTCCGACCACGCTGACCAGCTTCTTGCTGACCAGCATTGCAACTGGCGCCACCTACGCCAGCTCTTCCAGCACCAGCATCACCACCACCAACGGCGTGAAGAAGTACGAGACGACTTACGGCATTTTGGCCACTTCGCTGGCGGCCGGCCTCTACAAGCTGACCGTCACCGGCAACGGCTCCTATGGCGGCAACCTGACCCTGATCTCCTCGGTTCCCGAAGCATCCACCACCAGCATGATGCTGGGCGGCCTGGCCTTCGTGGGCATGATGGCGTGGCGTCGTCGTCGCGGCGACCAGAAGCTGTCCATGCCCATGGGCATGACTGCCGCCTGATCAGCAACAAGGCAATACGCAGAGAAAACGCCCGAGCAATCGGGCGTTTTTTCATTTGGGGGCGAGCTTCATGCAAGTCTGCAGGCAAATATCCTGCTCCGTCCCGGCCGCGGGCTCAAAAAAAATGGCCCGCGTTATGCGCGGGCCTGGCGAAACGAACGACAAAAACGAGAGCGCTTAGACTTCGTCGATCTTCACTGTCGTCGAAACTACGCGAGCCGGCGCCCCGACCACCGTGGCACCCGCAGGGACGTCGTGCAACACCACCGACATAGCCCCGATCTTGCACCCATCTCCTAGACGGATGCCGCCCAGCACCTGGGCATAGGCGCCGAACTCCACATCATCGCCGATCACCGGAGATGGACCACCGGCATGACGATTGCCGATGGTCACGCCCTGTCGCAAGGTGCAGCCTGCGCCAATGACAGCCTGTTCATTGACGAAGATGTTGCCGAAGTGCCAGATACGCAGGCCGGGACCGATCCTGGCGCCACGTGGAAGACTGATGCCGAAAGCGGTTTCGGTCAGCCGGAACAGCGGCCAATACAGCGCGTTCTGCAGCTTGCGGGCAAGACCGGGCGGTTTTGCCTCGATACGCCGCCCCCAGCGATAGACCCAGATGGCCCAGATCGATTGTTCTTTCAGAAACGGACGGCGCAAGTTATAGCGCTCCAGATCGGCCAGCCAGTCAGGGTCCCGCGACATCTTTTTTCCTCTCAAAATCACTGATTATTCAATCTTCTCTCGGCATCAATCAGCATCAAACGCTATCTTGACGTCTTGTCATTATTTGCGAATAAAAGTTCACTCAATGACAACAAAAAGTATGCACTTATTCAGCGCGGCATTTCAGGCAAAAATGCGACTGTGCAGCGCAACAATATGATAAATTTGTCGAACAAGCCAGTAACTGCAAGCAAATGCCGGGAAATTTCCACTCAGCAAATTTTTGCGGAACTTTTTCTTTCATATTTGAATCTTTGCACCTGGCCAGATAAGAACATCACAGTTCCTCGCGCCTTGCCTACCAGGCGGACGTCGGGAACACGTGACCCCGACGTCGCAACGTCCACCATGACAAGAGCAAATGCCGCCAGCTGAAACTGTCGTATCGATGTCACCGACCTGCCCGCCTCTGCGGTTACCGAAATCACGAGCAGTGGCCGCGATCGGCACACCTGAGCGGCAAGCGAAGCGTCGTTGCTAACCAGGATGACCTCCCTGCGCGGCAGGCACCCAGCCATGGCGCACCGAACTCCCTCACATGAAAGCACTTCCATGACCACCGTATCGCACCGCCCCGACATGACGAACACGCTGGCGCCCCGGCCGGCGGCGCTGGGCTGAGGTCCCGCATGCGCTGTATCGCTGTCATTCCGGCACGCTTTGGCTCCAGCCGCCTGCCCGGCAAACCGCTGGCCGACATCCTGGGCAAGCCCATGATCCAGCATGTCTACGAACGCCTGAAGACGCTGGAAGAACTGGCCGATGTGGTGGTGGCCACCGACGATGAACGCATCGTGGCGGCGGTCACCGCCTTCGGTGGCAAGGCCGTCCTGACCTCGCCTGACCACCCTTCCGGTACCGATCGTCTGCGCGAGGTCATGCAACACCATCCGGCCGACCTCTATCTCAACGTGCAAGGTGACGAACCGCTGGTCAATCCGGCGCACCTGCGCAGCCTGCTGCAAGCCATGCTGGGCGCACCGCAGGTGCAGGTCGGCACCCTTTGTCATCCGATCAGCGCCAGCGAGGCGGAGAACCCCAATACCGTCAAGGTCGTACGCAATCGTGCGGGTGACGCACTGTATTTCAGCCGCGCACGCATTCCCTTTGAACGCGAGTCCACCGGCAAGACGCGCTACTTCAAGCACATCGGGGTCTACGCCTATCGCGCCGAGCTGCTGGCGGCTTTCCCGGAATTGCCGGCCAGCGAACTGGAGCGCGCGGAAATGCTGGAACAGTTGCGCATCATGGATGCCGGCTGGCAGATCCGCGTCATCGAAGTCGATCACGCCGCCACCGGCGTGGATACGCCGGCCTGCCTGGAGCGCGTACGTGCCCTGATGGCTGGCCTGCCCGATCCGGCGCTCAAAGCCGGCAGCCTGGCGGATCTGAAGCTGGTGATCACCGATATCGACGGAGTTCTCACCGACGGCGGCATCTGGTACGACGACAGCGGCGAATGCCTCAAGCGCTTCCACGTGCGTGATGGCATGGGCATCAAGATGCTGCAGGAAGCCGGTGTCAACGTGGCCGTCATCTCCGGCCGCGATTCTGCCACGCTGCGCCGTCGGCTGGCCGACCTGGGCATCACCGTATTCCACCTCGGCGCCAAGGACAAGGCCGCCGCCTGCCAGGACATCATGGCGCAATACGGCGTCGGTCGCGAAGCCACGGCCATGATCGGCGATGACAGCATCGACCTGCCCGGCTTCGCCGCCTGCGACTGGCCGGTGGCCGTCGGCGACGCAGCTGACTACGTCAAGCGCCATGCCCGCATCGTGCTGGCCAAGCCCGGCGGCCACGGTGCTTTCCGGGAATTTTCCGACAGTGTATTGAACGCCCAGAACCGTTCTGCCATCTATGACAGCGTTGCTGGTTATGCCCAGGCCATGAGCCGCATGACGCAGTGACCCGCCCCAACAGAAACAAGTGAGCACACCATGAGAAAAACCGGTATCCGGGTATTCCAGGAACAGGCGCAAGCCTTGAACATGATCGCCGAGCGCCTGGCCGACGAATTCGAACAGGCCGTCGAGCTGATGTACAACACCCGCGGTCGCGTGATCGTCTCGGGCATGGGCAAGTCGGGCATCATCGGCAGCAAGATCGCCGCCACCCTCGCCTCCACCGGCACATCGTCCTTCTTCGTGCACCCGGGTGAGGCCTATCACGGCGACCTGGGCATGTTCACCGAGGCCGATACCGCGATCCTCATCTCCTACAGTGGCGAGACCGAAGAGGTGATCCGCCTGATTCCCTCCCTGCGTCACTTCGGCCTGCGCATCATCGCCATCGTCGGCAAGCGCAATTCGACCCTGGGCAAGAATGCAGATGTGGTCCTGGATGTGTCGGTGCTGCGCGAAGCCTGTCCCAACAACCTGGCCCCGACCACGTCCACCACCGCCACCCTGGTGATGGGCGATGCCCTGGCCGTGGCGCTGATCGAGAAGCGTGATTTCAAGCCCAACGACTTCGCCCGCTTCCACCCGGGCGGCAGCCTGGGCAAGCGCCTGCTCACCCGCGTCAAGGATGTGATGCACACCCAGGTGCCCTGGGTGATGCAAGACACCCCCCTCATCGATGTGATCGGCCAGATGACCGAAGGTGGCCTGGGCATGGCCCTGGTCAGCGACGACGGCAAGCGCCAGACCCTGAGTGGCGTGATCACCGACGGTGACTTGCGCCGCGCCCTGGCCGCCCGCAAGGACATCTATCACATCACCGCCGCCGACCTGATGAACCGCTCGCCCAAGACCGTCCCGGAAACCGAAATGTTCGTCGACGCCGAAGCCAAGATGCTGGAGCTGAACATCACTGCCCTGGTGGCCCTGAACCAGGAACAGCACGTGGTGGGCGTACTCAAGCTGCTGGACGCCAAGCGTCTGTGATTTCGGCGCAAACCGAAGTATTCTCCCCCTCCAGGCGCGACCCGGTCGACGCCGTAATTTGAACAATCACCTCCTGCATGAGGAAACGGAACATGATCAAGATCTTTGATATCGAGGTTGGAAACGAACTGCCCTTCGTCCTTTTTGGCGGCATCAACGTGCTGGAATCCGAACAATTCGCCGTCGATGTCTGCGGTGAATACGTGCGCGTCACCAAGGAACTGGGCATCCCCTATGTGTTCAAGGCCTCCTTCGACAAGGCCAATCGTTCCTCCATCAAGAGCTACCGCGGCCCTGGACTGGACGCCGGCCTGAAGATCTTCGAAGCCGTCAAGAAGGCGCACGGCGTGGCAGTGCTGACCGATGTGCACGAGCCCTACCAGGCCGCCGAAGTGGCCAGCGTCTGCGATGTGCTGCAGCTGCCCGCCTTCCTGGCACGCCAGACCGATCTGGTGATCGCGCTGGCCAAGACCGGCAAGGTGATCAACATCAAGAAGCCGCAATTCGTCAGCCCGCCGCAGATGAAGAACATCGTCGAGAAGTTCGAAGAAGGCGGCAACACCAACGTCATGCTGTGTGACCGCGGCGCCCAGTTCGGCTACGACAATCTGGTGGTGGACATGCTGGGCTTTGGCGTGATGAAGCAGGTCAGCGGCAACAAGCCGGTGATCTTCGACGTGACCCATGCGCTGCAACAGCGCGAATCCGGCGCAGCTGCCTCGGGCGGTCGTCGCGGCCAGGTCACCGAACTGGCCCGCGCCGGCATGGCACTGGGTCTGGCGGGTCTGTTCCTGGAGGCGCATCCCGATCCGTCCAAGGCACTGTGCGACGGCCCCAGCGCATTGAAGCTGTCCCAGCTGAAGCCCTTCCTGGAGCAGGTCAAGGCAGTGGACGATCTGATCAAGGGCCTGCCTGAGCTGGATACGCATTGAGCATGGCCGCCCCCATTGAGGCTAGCAAGTCTTCTGGTACGGCGCGGTCGACGTCAATCGCAGGCCTGCGGACTTGGTGCCAGGCATCCCGGGGAGCGGCATGAGCGCTGCCTCCAATGTCCGCTGGATCGCGATAACGCAGTTCGTCAAGATTGGCTCTCAGCTGGTCAACATGTTCGTGTTGACGCGGCTGATACCCCCTTCCGAGTACGGCCTCATGGCCATGGCCGGCATCGCGACCAATCTGGCGTTCATCCTGCGCGATATGGGTACCGCCGCCGCCATCATCCAGAAGGCCGAACTGCACGATAACGACAGCTCGTCGGTGTTCTGGTTGAACATGATCGGCGGAATGGTGCTGATGCTGTTGCTGTGGCTGGCGGCGCCTTTCATGTCGTCCACCTTCGGTGAGCCGCGCTTGACCCATGTGCTGTGGGTACTGGCCATTACCTTCCCGGTGGCGGCCAGTTCGATGGTGCATCAGGCCTTGCTGGAGCGGGTGTCGCGCTTCCGGCTCATTGCCGGGATCGAATCGGCAGCCTCGCTGCTGTCGCTGGCCATCGCGCTGGTCCTGGCCTTCCAGGGCGCCGGCGTATGGAGCCTGACGGCGCAGGCGGTGATCACGGCAGTCTGCACGACCCTGCTGCTATGGCGCTATTCACCGTGGCGACCGAAGATGATCTTCGACCGCGCATCGATTCGCAGCGTCTTTTCCTTCAGCGGAGCGATGGCTGGCAACCAGATGGCAGCCTACGTTTTTCGCAATGCCGACAGCTTCGTGGTCGGCAAGATGCTGGGCGCCTCCGTCCTGGGCAATTACTCGCTGGCCTACAAGCTCATGCTGTTCCCGGTACAGAACATCTCCTGGGTGGCGGTGCGCTCGCTGTTCCCGGTCATGAGCCGGCGCCAGGACGATCGCGCCTATCTGTCCAGCCTGGCGCTGCGCTCCCTGAGCCTGATTTCCTTCGTGGCCGCGCCGATGATGTTCGGGGTGGCCAGCCTGTCGCACCTGTTCGTAGCGGTCTTCCTCGGCCCCAAATGGGCACTGGTGGGCGACATCCTGCTGTTCCTGGGCCTGGTCGGTTATCTGCAGGTCATCACCAGCGTGGCCGCACCGGTCTTCATGGCCTTGGGCAAGACCGGCTGGATGCTGCGCCTGTCGCTGATCGGCACGCCGCTGTATGTACTGGCGTTCGTGCTTGGTGCGCGCCAGGATGGGGTTCAGGGCCTGGCGCTGGCTTACCTTGCGGTGTCGGTGGTGATGGCTTTCCCGACCTTCTATTTCGCCTGCCGGCTCATTGCCGTGGGTCTCAAGGATTTTCTGGTTGCGCTGCTGCCGTCGCTGCTTTCCGGCGTGGGCATGATGCTCTTTGTCATGTTCTGCCGCGACCGCATCCCGGCCACGGGAACGCTGCTCTTTACGTGGCTGGCTGGAGCCGGCGCGCTCTTCTGGCTGATCACGGTAGCCCTGTTCCAGCGGGCCGCGGCCAAGGAGTTCTTCCGCCTGGCCTTCAAACGAATCAAGAAATGATCCATCTTTCGAACGGGTATCCTCGATGAAAATTGCCATCTTTGTCCTGGCCGACATGTTCGTGCCGCTGATGCTCAGCACCGGCAACTGCCTGGAACAGCGCCATGGCCACCAGGTACGCTACCTGAATTTCCTGCCGCATGACCACAAGCTGCTATCCAAGAACACCGAGCAGCTCTTCCCGCGCAATCTGGAAACGCTGGATGGCAGCGCCCAGGAGCAGAACATTCTGTTCCCGCAGGACGACGTGAAGGACATGGTCAACTTCATGCAACTCAAGCACGGTGGCAGCCTGAGCGAGTGGCATGGACGGGTCAATGCGGTGGCACGTTACGTCCAGCGCTTCATCGATGCAGAGGCGCCTGATCTGTTCGTGGTCTGGAATGGCCAGGATCACATTGGCCAGGTTATCAGCGTCCTGTGCCGACGCAAAGATATTCCGGTGGTCTACCTGGAGAACGGTTACTTCGCCAACACACTGCAAGCCGACCTGGCCGGCGTGAATGCCTCCGCCACCCTGGCGGCGCTGGACTACGATGCCGTTCTTGCACAAGCCCAGTCCCAGCCACCTTCCAGCATCGATGTCCAGTCGGCTCCGGCGCTCGAGATCCTCCCTCTGACCCGCACGCAACTGGCGGCCATCGCGCTGGCCCATCGCGCCAATCTCGGCTACTACACCCAGTATCCGGAACAACGCGGTTCCAGCCGCATCAAGACCTGGCAGATCAAGCGTGAACGCGCTGCCATCCCGAACGACCAGGTCACGCTGCCGGAACACTTTGCTTTCGTCCCCCTGCAGGTCCACGACGATACCCAGGTGCTGCTCAACTCCAGGCTGGTGCATTCGGTAGAGGAGTTCTTCGAGACCGTTCATGCCGCCATTCGCCGGACCTGCGGGCCGGACTATCCCATCATCGTCAAGGAGCACCCGGAAGACCTGGGGCGCTACGACTACAGTGAACTGCGCCAGAAATACCCGGACGTGATCTGGCTGCGCAAGTTCGACATCGAATTGCTGCTGGATCGCGCCACCATGGTGTTTGTGATCAACTCGTCGGTGGGCTTGCAGGCCGTACGCCGCAAGAAGCCGACCGTGGTGCTGGGGGAGTCCTTCTATTCCAAGCCGGAGATCGCTTTCGTGGTCAAGGACCTGTCCCAGCTTGATGCCAACGTGCAGCGCGCCGCCACCGGCGTGGATGAAATGATGTCGGTGCGTATCGATCGCTTCCTGGAGGCACTGGATCGCACCCTTTTCGTAAAAGGCACATGGAAGTATCCGGCCTGCATCCAGGCTGGACCAGCGCTGGCTGAGCGGCTTGTCGCCCTGCATGCGGGCAGCGCAAGCGCAGAGACCCTATCCGGCAGGTCCGTTGCCAACAGTTGAATCGGCCCACCACAGACAACACGGGTGACGAAAACGAAAAAAGGAGAGCACGAATGCTCTCCTTTTTTCATTGCGCGACCGCTATCTCAGGCGCGCTTGTAGACGTCATCGAAGCGCACGATATCATCCTCGCCCAGATAACTGCCCGATTGCACCTCGATCAGGTGCAGCGGCAGCTTGCCCGGGTTTTCCAGACGATGGGTGACACCGATGGGCAGGTAGATCGATTCGTTTTCGCTCAGCAGGGTCTGCTCTTCGCCACGCGTGACCAAAGCCGATCCGCTGACCACCACCCAGTGCTCGGCACGATGGTAATGCATCTGCAGCGACAGCTTCTCGCCCGGCTTGACGATGATGCGCTTGACCTGGAAGCGCTCGCCCGAATCGACGCTTTCGTAGCTGCCCCAGGGGCGGAAGACGCGCTTGTGATGGACGTGTTCGGTGCGCTTGGCACTCTTGAGCGTGTCCACGAAGGACTTGACGTCCTGCACCTTGTCGCGATGCGCCACCAGCACGGCGTCGTCGGTCTCCACCACGACCAGGTCTTCCACGCCCAGCACCGCGACCATGCGGCTTTCAGCGCGCACCAGGGTGTTTTTGACCTGATTCAGGTGCACGTCGCCGCGCACCACGTTGCCTTCGGCGTCCGCCGGCAGCACTTCGTGCAATGCGCTCCAGGAACCTACATCGCTCCAGCCAATGCTGGCCGGCACCACCACCGCGCGCGAGGTATTTTCCATCACGGCATAGTCGATGGATTCCGACGGCGATGCGGCGAATGCGGTCTCGTCCAGACGGCAGAAATCGAGATCATTGTAGGCCTTGGCCACGGCGTCCTTGACGGCAGCGCCGATCAGCGGACGGTGCACTTCCAGTTCTGCCAGGTAATCACGGGCCTTGAAGAGGAACATGCCACTGTTCCAGTAGTAGCCACCCTGTTGCAGGAAGCCGGTGGCGGTGGCCAGATCCGGCTTCTCGACGAAACGATCCACCATGAAGTTGCTACCCTCGGCAGCATGCGCAGCACCGCGCAGGATATAGCCGTAACCGGTTTCCGGCTGGGTCGGCTCGATGCCGAAGGTCGCCAGCGCGCCTTGCTGCACCGACACCAGCGCGCGTCGCACGGCTTCGTGGAAAGACAGGACATCGGTGATGACGTGGTCGGCCGGCAGCACCAGCATGACGGCCTCAGGGTCCAGGCGTTGCAGATGCAGTGCCGCGGCAGCGACCGCCGGCGCAGTATTGCGGCCTTGCGGTTCCAGCATGATGCTCAGGGGACGTACCCCGATCTCGCGCATCTGCTCGGCGATCATGAAACGATGTTCGTTGCCGCAGACGATCAGCGGCGCTTGTACCTCGGCCCAGCTGCCCACGCGGGCCACGGTCTCCTGCAGCATGGTCTGCTCGCTCACCAGCGGCAGCAGCTGCTTGGGGTAAGCCGCACGCGAAAGCGGCCACAAGCGGGTACCCGAACCACCGGACAAAATGACGGGATAGATTTTGGTATTAGACATTAGGCACTCCTTGTTTCCTTGATTTCACTGCGCGGTTTGAGGCGGCGGTCCCGTGCATCGTTCCATTGTTCGTCCGGCTGATCGGACGTATGTTTCATTTCGCCGTCGTGGGTGACACTGTAGGCACCGTAGACGACGCTGTTTTCAAACCTGGTGCCGCTGGCTACGCGAGTATATTCGAAGAGCACGCTGCGAATCACTTCCGCGCCACTGCAGATGTGGCTGCCGTGACCGATCCAGGCCGGGCCGACAATTCTGGAGCCGGCCTCGACATGGGAGCCGGCGCCGATGTAGACGGGCCCCTCAATGGTCGTGCCTTCCCAGTCGATGCGGGTATTCAAGCCCACCCAGACGCCTTCCTGGATCTGGGTACCGGGGACGTACATCTGCGCGACTTCGCCCTTGAGCACGCTTTGCAGCACCGACCAGAAGTCGGTGACATTGCCAATATCGATCCAGTTGAAGAAACGCTTCTGGGCATAGAACGGTAATTTCTTCTCCACCAGCAGCGGGAACAGGTCGGCGCCGATGTCAAAGAACTTGTCCTTGGGGATCAGGTCCAGTGCCGCCGGTTCCATGATGTAGATACCGGTACTGGCGAGATTGGACAGCGCCTCTTCCTGGGTGGGCTTTTCCTGGAAGGACTTGACCTTGCCGTCCGGCTCGGCCACCACGATGCCATAGCTGGACACCTGTTCCATCGGCACTTCCTTGGTGATCACGCTCACCAGCGCACCTTTGCGGCGATGCTCGAACAATGCCGAATGCAGATCGAGGTCGATCAGGGCATCGCCGCAGATGACCAGGGTGGTTTCGTCGAAGAAACCACCGAATTCCTGGATCTTCTTCATGCCACCGGCCGAGCCGATCGGATTGGGGAAGACCTGGCCGTCGTCGTCCACATAGCCTTCGAAGGAATAGCCGATGCGCGCACCAAAACGCTGCCCTTCGCCGAAATAATTTTCGATGCGGTCGTGCAGGTAGCTGACATTGACCATGATGTCCTGGACGCCGAACTTCACCAGGTGTTCGATCAGGTATTCCATCACCGGCTTGCCCAGGATGGGGATCATCGGCTTGGGCAGCGCATAGGTCAGGGGGCGAACCCGGGTTCCCTTGCCGGCTGCCAGAATCATTGCTTTCATGAATGCCTCTTCTATTGACGATAGGTGTTCGGTGCTACTCAGGTAGACGACTCCAACAGGTGCCGACCAAGTGCCGGCTACCCGTTGCGCTCGCGGTCTATGCGAAACGGCGACCGCTCATGCCGACGGCTGTAACAGATATTCAGCGCAGTGCAGCCCAAACTGCTTGCGCAGTTCCGGCGACACACCCAGGACGGCCCACGGTCGTTTGGCGGCATGACATGCGCCATACAACAGCATCAGGGACGCCAGGGCTGCGCTGTCGAGATGGCCCAGACCGGTGCAATCCACCACCAACGGGCTTGATGAGCGGGCCGCCTCCGGCAGCAGTGCACGCAAGCGTCCGATGTTGGCTTGCCCCACGGCGCCGGACAGGCGCAGTATGCAATCGCCCTCCCGTTCTTCCACTGCCATGTGTGCCGCTTCGAACTGGGTGGCCACCGGCGTCTGCCGCCGAGCTGCCATTGCCAGAGGAATGACGCGATCGACCAGCAGCGTGAGCAGGCCGACGCCATCATCCCAATAACGACGCCACAACTTGGGTTCTTCCTTGATGCGCCAGAGCCACTCCAGGCCGGTCTTCTGCGCCCAGACCGGCGCCCGCGAGACGGTACCGGCGACGAAGTTGACGACCGCACCAAGGTGACTGACCAAGGGCACGCGTAACCGGGGCAGATTGTATTGGATCCATGCCTGGCCTTTCTTGGCCCCGAGCGCCACGACCAGGAAGTCGGCACCACTGGCATTGATGCGCTCGATACTGACGGGGTCGCTCATTTCTTCAATGGAGCCGAAGCCGGGGCTGTCGAAGCCGACGGCAGTCATTGACGAGGCACTGGCGTTGAGCTTCTCGCTGGCGGCCTGGGCCACGCCTGGAGGGCCGCCGAAGAAGTACACCCGCAGCGCTTCGCCACCGGCCGGCAGCGCTGCCTGGCGCAGGCTCTGGAATAGCGAGGAGCCGGCGACCCGTTCATTGATCGGCAAGCCGGTAGCACGCGCGATCCAGATCAGCGGCATGCCGTCGGCGATGGAGAGATCGCTCTGGATGACCGAGAGGCGGAACTGCGGGTCTTCCAGGCAGGCAATTGCAAAGTTCAGGTTGGGAGTGGACAGGAAGCAGCGCTGTCGCTGTAGCACCGCAGTGCGCGTGATGCGTTCGGCATCGGCCAGGCTGACCCGGTCAAACGGCAGGCCCAGGATACAGAAGACATCACGGTTGAAATCGGGCAGATGCGCGATAGCCGCATGCGAGACCGTGTCCGGTGCGATCTGATAGACGTTATTCTGAGTCACGTTTTGACCTTACCCATGCCACCTGGCGGTTGAAGAGAAATTTGACATACAGAGGCAGCTTGCGCGCTACATAGCCGAACGCACCAAGCAATTCGCTCAGGCCGATGACCTTGCGACCATAGCCCGACCATGCCAGCAAGACCGAGACGGCGATCGACACCACCAGCAGGCTGGCCAGCAGCAAGGGCCATACCAGGCCCCATGCCAGCCAGATAATCGCATTCACCCCCCATGCCAGCACCACCAGCATCACCAGCAATGCCAGCGGCGGCACGCTCAGATCCAGCGCCAATGCCGCCAGGGCAGCGTTGCGATGCGTCACAGCGCCACCCAGCAAGCGCGGCACGTAAGACTGGATCACGCTCAGGTGACCATGTTCCCAGCGCGTACGCTGGGTGCTGACTCCGCTGTCGCTGGAAGGGAAGAAACTGTAGACCATGGCTTCGGGACAGAACAGTGGCGGCTGGCCGGCTTCGGCCAGGTCCACGCCCAGCTTCATGTCTTCCACGATATGACCGGTGGCCAGATTGGCCTGGCTGATCTGCTGCCAGGTGAAGGCCATGCCGGTGCCCATCAGCTGGCAAGGCTGGCCCAGCTTCTGGAAACCAAGCGGACGCACCAGATTCTTGACCAGCCAGGCGAACTCGGCGATCTTGCGCATCGGGCCCCCGCCTTCTGGTGCATGCATCAGGTAGAGCGCCTGCACAGGACGATTCGATTGCACGCAGGAGCGCGCAATCGTCTCCAGCGCCTGCGCGCCCAGATAGCAATCGGCATCGACGATGATGACCACGTCCGGCGCATCCTCAGCCAATTGGCGAATACCGTGGTCGAGTGCATAACCCTTGCCGCGCAATTCATCGTGAAAGCGTTCAGTGACTTCTGCGCCGGCCTCACGGGCGATGTGAGCGGTATGGTCAGAACAATTGTCCGCGACCACCAGGACCCGGTCGGCGGCAAGCAACTGACGGCGGATACCGGCTACCACTTCGCCAATCCCACCAGCTTCATTGTGGGCTGGCACGAGCACAGCGATACGCGGTCGCGTCGCACTCAATGCCGCAGAGCGCGGGGCAGCCCAGCGGGCACAAAGGACCTGTACCAGCAACACCAGTACCGGTACAGCCAGGAGTACCAGGCCCGCCAATAGCATCATTTGCAATAGCACGATGATCATCAATATTTCCATTTCCAAGTAAAACCGGAGGCGCGGCGGAAAACATAAGCTCGCATTTCAATTGCCTCGCAGCAAGTTGCAAGGCTGGTCGTTGGGCAAATTGGTTCGCCACAGCGCCCAGTTGCCGGAATTCAATTACCATTGGGCAGCACCGACTGCTCTGCCGCACAGTAACGCAACTCTGCCGACTCCATTATGCGACACGCAATCACAAAATTGCTGCATCGCGACAATTATTATCTGGCTCAGCGCTCAAAAATTTCCCTTCACCTTTTTCGTGGAAATTTTGAAGCAAAAAGCTTGAGCACTTGCGCTTTTTGACAATACTTCGCGGGAATGCTCGCTATACTTTTCAGCTCTTCCATAAAACTACTTACATTTCCAGTTGAGTAGAACTTAATCTTCCGACCCAGATCATCGCTATTCCACCCTCACAGGAGCTGCCCATGCAACGGCCACAAAAAACGCTACGGCGTCTTCAACTTACCCTGGCGATGACCGCCCTGCTTTCGACCTCACCCACCTGGGCGCAGGAATGGGGCAGCTACCTCAAGCCATTCGCTGCAGACTCGCTATGGAACAGCCGCCCGGTCAATCCGGTATTCGATAATTTCGTGATACCGACCGACACGTATTTCCCGGCGGTGACCAACAACACCTATTCCACCGGCATCTTTCTGGCCTCGCCCGATGACCCACCGGTGACCGTCAAGGGGCTCACCGGCAGCAAGGGCCTGTTCAATACCGACGACGAGAATTACCACGACGTCACCATCCCACACTGGCCCGCTGCGGCCCGCGCCGCACCGGGCACCGACGGCCATGCCGACATCGTCGACCCGACCACAGGCATCGTCCACTCGCTGTTCAAGCTCAAGCAGGAAGGCACCCAGTGGACCGCTGCCATGTATGCCTGGACCAGGATCGACGGCCGCGGCTGGCCGGAACCCGGCCATTACTACCAGGGCGCGCGCGCCACGGGTGTGCCGGCTGCGGCAGGTATCATCCGTACCCACGAAGCAGCGCAGAAGCCTGAGTACTACAAGCACGCCCTGGCCATGTCCCTGAGCTATTCGGGGCTGAGCCCCAATCCAGCTTATGTCTTCCCGGCGACCTCGGCCGATACCTATGCCGCCACACGCAACAAAGGCAGTATTCCTGAGGGCAGCCTGGTCATGCTGCCACCGGATTTCGACACCAGCCGTATCAGCAATGCCGAAGTGCGCCGCATCGCCGAGACGCTCAAGCGCTATGGCGCCTATATCGTCGATGCCAACATCGGTACGCCCTTCGTCATCTACGCCGAAATCGGCTCCGACGCCAACCCTTCGCCCAGTGGCTGGAACAACACCGTCGCCAACGAATTGCAGTCCGTGCGAGCTGGCCTGCGCCGCGTGATCAGCGCAGAAAGCTGGGTCGATGGCAACGGCAACAAATTCACGCCTAACCAGAACCTCAACCTGCTTTCCATGCGCGGCAACTGGACTCAGCAGTCGGGAAGCGTCCTGGGCAAGTTCAGTTCCTGGGACCAGGCAGTCGTCTTCCCGGCAACCAGTTCGGTCTCGGAGGTGGTCAACTACAGCAACCGCGGCATGAATGCCGTCACCTGGGCCAAACCGGTCATGGGCGCCAGCTACACGCTCACCGCTCGTACCACCAACGGCGGCAAACTGCGCATGAGCATCTATGACCAGTTGGCGGGCAAAGTCGTTTTCGACAGCGGCTATCTGGCCAACGGCGAAAGCAAGACCTTTACCTGGAATGCAAACTCGCCTCGCCTCGCGCTCTACGCGCAAAGCGGTGTGGGCAACAGCACTGCCGTAGGCGGTCAGCTTCTCAAAGCCAACTGACGAACGCCATGTTCACTCAGCCGCCGTCGTACCGACGGCGGCTTTTCTATTTGGACGACGTTGGCGGCAACAAGCCGTCATGTTGCATCGACTGCAGCAAGTACTTCGATGCAGCCAGGCTGATGTGCTGATCATCGTTGTAGAGATAAGCACCATCGATCTTGGCCTGGCACTTGCCCTGTTTGCAGAACAGGGACACCGGATCGAATACCGTTGCCTTCGGATGCAGCTGGCGTAATTCGGCTACCGCCGCGTCATAAGATTTGCGTATCTGCTCATGCTCGGCCTGTGTGAACGCACATTCGCGCGTGGGCTCGGTACCGAACCGATTGACGCAAGAGTGCGGGTCCAGCTTCAGGTAAGGCACATCAGCGACGAAGACCACACGCTTGCCCTGTGCGATAAAGCTTTCGATCAAGGCTCCGTAGCCTGCCATGAAAGCCTCGCGCTGCGAGATAGTATGCCCATTGACCTTGTACTGGGACGGCGAGTCCAGATTGCCGCGTGGATAGGCGCCACTGATGACCACCGTCTGAATGGACGGCAGTCTGGCGCCGACCATGATGGCCTGCTTCGCAATTTCAGTGCAGTTATTGGACCAGCGCCGCACGTTGGCAGCTTCGTAGGGCAAATTGGGATAGACGCGGCAGGCGTGCCCTGCGACCATGATGGAAGGAAGCGCCAACTGCCGGTCGAAGACCGCCGAGTGCAATGCCATCACATGGCTGTCACCGACGAAAAGTACCTCCGGCTGTGCAGAGTTGGACAGACACACCTCTTCGCTGACTTCGCTCAGTTGATTCAGGCGTGCGCAGCTACCATCGGAGTTGCGCGAACCTTCGAATACGTCAGCACGTGCCAGATAGTCGAGCTTTTCATTGATCGCCCGCTGAGGGAAACCACCATTGACGTAGATCGCCGCACCTGCGGCGCCGACAATCACATTGACAGCCAGCAAGACCAGTACCACTTTGGTCCCGCGGGCATGGCGCAACGGTCGTTCGATGAAGAGGAAGGTAATCCAGGCCAGTGCTACTGCAGCGACCATCGCGATCAGCCGCCACTCCTGTGGGGCGGTCTCCCCTGCGATAATCGCGGCGAAGGCCAGCAAGGGCCAATGCCAGAGATACAGCGGGTAGCTGATGAGTCCGATCCAGACCATCGGTTTGCTGGCCAACACCTTGCGATTGAACCAGGCGCCCGGACCGGCAGAGAGCAGCAGGAAGGTCCCCACGCACGGCAGTAGCGCCCACCATCCGGGGAAACTGCGCGACGCGTTGAGCAGCACGAACCCCACCGCGAGGAAGATCACGCCCAGCCAGGACTGCACATCCTTGTAGCGGGCATTGAGATCAGCCCTGTGCAGGTTGATATACGCCAAGGCCCCACCCACCATCAATTCCCAGAAGCGGGCGAAGGGCGAATAGAAGGCGGCTGTCTGGTCATGTCCGATCAGATACAGATTGACCACAAAGGATGCCAGTGCGATCACGCCGATGATGCGCAGGAAGCCCCATTTGCGTTTCCACACGAAAGCCAGCAGGAGCGGCCAGAATAGATAGAACTGCTCCTCGATGGCCAGACTCCAGAGATGGAGCAAGGGCTTGGTTTCGGCGGAGTTGTCGAAATAACCGCTCTCGCGCCAGAAAAGGATATTGGAAATGAAGGTAGAGCCACCCAGCAGGTGTTTGCCAAGCTGGCGGTATTCATCGGCAAAAAGAATGATGCCACCGACCACCGCGCACAGGACCATCACCGTCATCAATGCCGGGAAAATGCGTTTGACACGGCGGATGTAGAAATCGACGATGCTGAAGCGACCATGCTCCAGATTATTGAAGATGATCAGCGAAATGAGGAAACCGGAAATGACGAAGAAGATATCCACGCCAATGAAGCCCCCCTTGAACCACTCCGGAAAGGCATGGAAGATCACTACCGAACCGACGGCGATAGCACGCAGGCCATCGATATCGGCGCGGTATTTGGGGTGCAGCTGGGGCAAGGCGGAACCCGATGTGATGGGAGGCGCAGACAAATCCGCCGCGTCTTTCTCAATAACAGGATTTTCGTTGTGTGTGACCATGTGATGGGCTTTCTCGACCAGTGCCGGACTAACGAAGCCGCGCTCGGAGCACGCGCAATGGAGCATCGACAAAGCGATCTACCGCGATGGCAAACAGGCAGGAAATAATCAGTGCAACGAGGACGTTGACTACAGCGTGACGAGAGATCCAGTCAACGTTGTTGAGCATGACGTAGTGGGCCAGATAGATCGAATAGGAATAGATGCCGATACGGCGTATCCACCCGATATTGAGCCAGCGAAACGGCCAGATTCCAGGATTGTTGACCGAATAATAGAACAGAGGAAGCAGTGCAATACCCTGCAGGGAATAGCGAATGGTCTCGCGAAAAGCATCATTACGCACGACCAGCGAAGCCAACAGCAAAATCAGGCCCGACAGCACGGCAACATGACGAACCACTGGCCTCTGCAATGTCTCCTGCCAGCGCTCGGATATTTGCACGGTGGCCAGAATGCAACCGTACAGCATGGAATCGATACGGGTATCGCTGGCGTAATATGTCCGCTCGACCGACACGCCCACACCCAGGACCAGATAGCAGCGCCACGCAAGGAACAACAAGCACGCCACTGCCAGGTAGACCGGGATATGTCTTCGCTGGGCCCGATGCAGCATCAACAGCAGCAAGGCGGGGAAGAAGAAATAGAAATGCTCTTCCACCGCCAGCGACCAGAACACGCCCGTACCCAATGGAACCGTATGAGCGGCGTCGAAGAACAAGCCGTAGTAATTGGCAAAATAAAAAAGCTGTGCAAAAAAACCTTGCCAGGTTGCATACCCCTTGAACCACCCCAAGTAGGTCAACAGGTACGTCACCACCAGTACCAGCAGCAAGGGGGGCGTCAAACGGAGCAAGCGGCGCAGATAGAAATGTTTGATGTTGATCGCACCGCTGGCGGCATATTCCCGCAGGAGCAAGGTCGTGATCAGATAGCCACTCAGGAAGAAGAATATGGTCACACCCAGACCGCCCGGCACGATCTTGCCCAGGCCCGCATGACTGGCTGCGACAATGATGATGGCAACAGCACGCCACCCGTCCAGCGAAGCGATGTCCTGATGCTTGGTATGCACCATGCTCATGCCGCTGCTCCCTGGGAAGCGACTGCTTGCCCGGAATGGCCGGAGAACAAAGCCGCAAGTTTGGCCGCCTCCGTATCAATGGAGTGACGGGCCACTGCACGGACGTGCGCCGCCTCCCCCATCCGTTCCAGTTGTTCAGGCGAAGCTTGCAGGCAGGCCTGCATGGAATTCACCAGGCGCTCCACGTCACCTGCCGGGAACAGCCAGCCGTTCTCTCCATCGATCACCAATTCGGGGATGCCTGCGATGAAAGTCGTCAACACGGGCCGGCGCAACGCCATGGCTTCCATCACGACCACCGGCAATCCCTCTGCAAAGCTGGGCAGAACCATGGCACGGGCGGCAAGCAATTCGTCGCGCACCTGGCGACTGCTGATCCATCCCGTGATACGGATTTTTTCCTGCAGTCCGTGATGACGGATACGCTCCTCGATCTGCGGGCGCATCTCGCCGTCGCCGGCCAGCACCAGCTCGAAGGACAGGCCTTTGCGATGGAGCGCTGCTGCAGCCTCGACCAGCAGCAACTGCCCCTTCTGTTCACATAGGCGTCCGACACACACCAGGCGCGACGCAGCCTGAGCCTGTGCCGGCGCATCCGAATAGAAACCGCGATCCAGTCCGCAATGGACGATCGCCACCTTGGACCACACGCTCTGCTCCACCCAGCGATACAGCTGGCTCTGGCAGAACGAGGTGATGGCCACTGTAAAGGCTGAACGCCGGATCTTCTCGTCCAGGCCCAAGGCCAGCGGCTTGTCGAATTCTTCAGGGCCGTGCACGGTGAAACTGTAGGTCGGGCCACCCAGGCAATGCGCCAGCATCACGATCTCAGTGGAATTGGTGCCGAAATGGGCATGGATGTGAGTAGCGCCGAAATCCCGGGTCCATTCAACCACCTGAGCTGCTTCCAGCAGGTACACCAGGTGATAGATCAGCCCACGCTCACCGCGGCGTGCCATCTTGAAAGCCAGTCCCAGTGCGGCCAGCGCGCCCTTGGGGTTGCTCAGCACCTGGCGCAGCATCGGCGGCAGCAAGGCAAATACGCCACGCTTGAGGATATAGCGCGTGCGGTCACGTTCAGCGCGATCGTCTTCATCCACCACTTCGGCGTCCCAGCCACGCAGCGCAATGCGGTCGATGGCAAAGCCCTGCAGTTCCACCGCAGCGATTTCACGGCGGATGAAGCTGTGGCTGACCTTGGGATACTGGTTGATGAAATAGGCGATTTTTTTTGTCATGACAGATTCGATGGCGAGTGCATGCCCCGGCGGCGAGGCCGGAGTACGAATATCGATGGTTCGGAATGGAGCGACCGAACCTGGTTTCAGGAAGATACGGCGGGAACCGGTTGCAGCGCGGTGCGTTTCTTCTTCATGGCGTCCTGTTTGCCGGCCTCGCTGTTGGCATAGACCGACCAGCCCATGCCCATCACCAACCAGAAATACCAGTTGAAGGCCAGGTAGGAAAGCATGTTGTCCGACGCCGAAACGACCAGGTATTCAATCAGCGTACAGATCAGGATCACGGCGCCGAGCTTGTCCACCGAGTAATAGCGAATGAGCACCCGCATGACCTGATAGAAGATGGCGAGATAGGCCACCATACCTACCAATCCCGTATCGAAGAACCACTGCACGAACACGCTGTGCGCCCCCCACTTTACGCCGCCGGCCAGGGGAAAGAACATACCCGAATAGAAGGGAAAGGCTTCGACCCCATAACCAAAGATGTAGTGCGAAGGCGTCATCCAGTTCAATCCCGACTGCCAGAGATAAGTTCGCCAGGCGAAGGAATTCAGCTTCGCGTAGGTCGTGACGGTATTACCCGAATCCAGTTGCAGGATACGCTCCTGCACACTGGGGACCATCAGCGCCAAGGTGCCCAGCACAAGCATATACACCAGATAGCGCCGCTCGAACTTCACGCCGTACAGGAAGAAGATCAGGAAACACGCCACCCAGGCGCTACGGGTCTGCGTCAACAACAACAGCAGGAAAAGCACGCCCAGATAGCCCGCCAGTACGAAGCGCTTGAACTGGTCGAGCTTGAATTCGGCACTCTTGATCACATACAGGCCCAGCGCGATGACCAGGGTCAGATAGAAAGCGAAGATATTGGGGTGACCGAAGGTGCCTTGCAGGCGAAATCCGCTCAGTCCACCGCGTGCATTGAGCGCGGTGCTGACCAGGCCGTAGACCGCCGGAATCAGTGAAGACGCGAGGATCAACAAGACCATCGATCTGAATTCCTCAGGCGTACGCACCAGGTAGAACGCGCAGACGAACACGGCAAAATAGGAGCACAGGCCCAGAACGATCTTGAGTGCTGCCCCCTTGTCGGGCGAGACGGCCATACCCGCAAAGGCGACGACCATCAATATCATCCAGTAGAGCCATGCCTTGCGCGGCAGCAGCTTGGGCCTCTCGATAAAGAACAGGAAAGCCATCAGGATGATCAAGCCGTTGATAGCCCCGCCCAGACCCAGCGACAGACTGCCGCCGGAACCGACACGCGTGGATTCGAGCACGATGTCCCCGGAAGCACGCAGCAGAAGCACGATCAACAAGAGCAGGCGCTTGTTGAAGAGGAACAGCCCCCCGAAGATCAGCAGTGCCGGCAATGCAGCGAGGCGTGCATAGCTACCTTCCAGAAGGCCGGCTACCACAGGCAGGACCAGACCCGCCATGGCTGCAATGACGCAGGCGGCGAGCAGGAACTTCAGCTCAGAGGGTGGGAGGTTGATTCTTCTCATCATTTCTTCCTTGGCGAATGGCTGCCATACCGGCCATTCGATCAATCATCATGTCTGCCCAGGCAGTACGCATCTGCCTCGGTTTCACCGGGCCCATCCGCCCACTTGCAATTGGGGCTGGAGCCGCCGGCGAACCAGGAGAAACTCCCAATCGGCCTGACTGCCAGCCAAATTCAGACCGGCACCAAGAGGCCAGGTTGGCCAACGCGCACAGCGGCATCCAGGTCTTGCAGGAACTTCTGCTGCAAGGCAAAGGCGTCTGCCTCGTCATCCTTTTCCGCCATCAAACTGGAGGCCCGCACAAGAATGCCGTCCGAGACCCGACCTGCCATGCCATCCTTGAAAATCTTCCATCGCGCAGCCAGGCCCCCATTGGGGAAACCATCACCGATGCGCACCCAATAGCTGACCGCCTCGACACGATTCTTCTGAGTGGCCACGAAACGCGAAGCGGCAATCGGATGATCCTGTCCGCGCATCGGCATCTCAACCCGTTGCTCATCCCTGAGCTTGAATCCCTGGGCGACGTAGCAGACCTCGGGCAGGTGGATCTTGACGTCCTGGGTCTGCTCGTTGGCATAGGCCAGGGCCAGCATCACCATCTGACCGTGGCTGTTGACGTAGGTGCGGCTGAGCACATCGTCGTAAGGTTGATCCGAATTGCGACCGGTCCCGTCATCCAGTCCGACGTCGACCTGCAAGAAAGGCGACGGCATTTCCCGCCAGTCGCCGAATTGGGTCGGCACGACGGCGGACAGCTTGGCGGCCTTCACGGTCTGCATCTCATGGGGTACCAGCAGGCCTGCGACCGCTACCGACACTGCCATGACGATGGCCACCGGTACGGCCAGACGAATGTTCATGACGAACTTGTCGCGGACAGCTTCGCTGGTGTCCACCCTCTCGCGTTGCACTGGCATCGGCGCGACCCGCCCCTTCCAGTTTGCATGACGCACAGCGATCCAGCGTAGCAGTCCGTCTAATGCAATGATCAGTCCCAGAGCGACCAGGAACAGCAGCATGCCGGCGAAACCATGCAGGAAGCCCTGCCCTGCGGCATCGCCCAGATAGTAGGTAATCAGTGCCAGCACCATGACGCGCACGGTATTGGCGGTGAAAGAAATCGGCACGATCAGAACCGCCAGCAACACGTTTCGCAACAGTGACTGATGGCGCACCAGATTCATGTACAACAGTCCCAGCGCCTCCAGGGTAAACAGCGAATTGAGGCCGGCGCAGGCATCGGCAACCAGCAACTGGTATGGGCCGATGTAGAGAATCACACCACTACGCGCGATGGGGTAGCCGAGCAGGCGCAACACCTGCTCCGACACATAGGACACCCCAATCTTCAACGGCTGCGTCAGGAGATCGACCACCGAGGCTGGCAGCGGCACCATGAAGAGCATGAAGAAAAACGCGAACCACAGCCGACGACAGGTACGCACGCCAAATTGCAGCAGCACGATTCCCATGAGGATAGGAATCAGGGAGCCGGCTTCCAGAAACAGTACCGTCTGCGACCGCCCGAGTACAAAACTGAGTATCCCGATCAACAGAAACGCCACGCCCGGGATTGGCGCAGGAAGGCGTTCGATCAATCCTTCCTGCAACAGTTGGCGGACCCGCACCACCAGGTAGCAGCAGGCGACAGCGAGAACGATCGGACCGTGTGCGTTACGCTCGGTCCCCCACACTCCATGGAACAGATCGATGAAACTTGGAATGTACATCGCCGCCAGACCTGCCGCGATCACCAGCCAGGGCAGGCCGGAAAATCGTGGTTCGGGCATCGGACGGACGGTCTCTGCAGTCATCTGGACTTTCTCCGGCGGATAGACAGCCGTCAGAATTCGTTGACGACACTGCCGACCACGGCCACATGCGCACTGGTCAGGTTATCCGTCAACGTACGCACTGCAGAAATATGGGTCACATTGGTGCGCACCACCACCAGACTGGCACCGGTGCGGGCCGAGATCATGTTGCCGTCAGCGTATTGGGCGCCAGAGGGCGTGTCCACCAGGATGATGTCGAACTCCTGCGCCAGGTCGGTGAGCATCTGCGTGAAGTTCGGACGTCCCAGCAGTTCCTGCGGATTGGGTGGCGTAGGACCCGCCGGCAGCACCGACAGATCCAGCAGATCCGGCACGCGTTGAAGCGCATCGGCTGCGGAACAACGACCGGCGATCACGCCCGACAGACCATTGCGATTGTCCAGTCCGAACAATTCGTGCTGGCAAGGATGACGCATGTCGGCGTCGATCAGCAAGGTGCGTTCGCCCAGCTGCGAGAACACCACCGCCAGGTTGGAGGCAATGAAACTGCGCCCTTCCCCGCTCTCCGGGCTCACGATCGACAGGGACTTGTGCTTGCCGTCGACGTCGAACCAACGCACCATCAACTGGCTGCGCAGCGCCCGCAGGGCTTCGACCTGCTTGCTGAACGGGTTGTAGGCGGCAACGACTTTCTCGCTGACCTTGCTCTCGCCCTTGAGCAGATAGGGGTAGTCGAACTGGCGCGACAGCGCCTGATCGATATCGGACTGGGTCAGCAGTCCCAACTGGATCGCCGCGTCCCCAAAGCGCAAACCGCGCTCGCGCTGCAGGCGCAGGATACGTTCCGCGTTCTCGGGGGAGAGCTTGCCGCTATCGACCAGGATCGCACCGATGGAGCGGTTCGGCAGGGATGCGCCTTCATTGAAGGTCAACGTTGCAGTAGTCATGTTATTCCCGGGGATTCATATTTTTTATCGATGAACGAGAGCAGTCCGCACTCACACTGGTTTGGAGCGGCCAAAGCCGAACCGGCCGCGCCGTGTCGCAGCGACGGGGCGGGTAATGGCACCCAGCACCGGCAGACCCAGTTCTTCAACCAGATCATGTTCCGAACGCACACGACGATTGGTCAGTTCCAGACCCAGGGCTGCCATCACGCCCAGGATGGTACCGACGAAGATCGACAGCACCAGGTTGACAAAAATACGGGGGCTGGACGGATTGGCAGGCGGCACTGCTGCCGACAGCAGGGAAATGTCCGACTGGTTGGACTGCCCCTCCAGATTCGTCTGTGCGAAGCGCTGGGTGGTCAACTCGTAGGCGCGCTGGGCACTTTCCAGTTCGCGGGTAAGCACCGACAGTTCGTCACGGGTGCGATTCATCTCCAGGACCTTGCGCTTCTGGGCCTCGAACTCGGCACGGATTTCTGCCTCGCGCTTGGCCAGGATGGTCGCATTGCTGCCCACCGAAGCCGAGATCGAGGAAGTGGCGGCAGCCAGCTGGGCACGCAGACCGTCGCGCTCGGCCTTGGCCGACTGGTAGTCCGGATGATTGGTACCCAGTCGCTTGGCGGCTTGCTCGAAGCGTGCTTCCGAGCTGGCAAGATTCGCCCGCAGGTTCTGGATCAAGGCGTTGGAGTTGACGTCCGGCGATTCACCGGCGCCACCACCGCTTGCCTGACGGCGACGGGACTGGGCTTCCGCCAGGGCCCCCTGAGCCATGACCAGTTGGGTCGACAAATCGTTGAGACGATTGTTTTCGACGTCGGTACGGTTGTCCAGGTTGGTGATGCCGTGCTCTTCCTGGTACTTGGACAGCTTGGTTTGAGCCTGCTCATACGCGTCGCGCAGAACCTTGACCTGGTCGTTGAAATAGACCGAGGCCTTGCGGGTCGGATCCAGCTTCAGCTGCATGCTCACATTCTGGTAGGCAGCGGCGAAGGCATTGGAAACGAGCGCGGCAAACTGCGGATCTTCTGCCCTGTAGGTGATATCGATCACGCTGCTCTCCTTGGAGGCAACGGCATCAAGCTTTTTCAGCAGCAGCGCAGCCAGCCAGTTACGGATATCCAGTTCGCCGTGATCATCGGCCTCATAGGCATCCTTGACGGCCTGCTGCTGCGTCAGCTTGAGGCTGTCGACCACCGCCAGCGCCACCGAGGGGCTGTTGATGATGGCCACCTGCGTCGGCATGAAACCGGGTAGCGCCTGAGGCGAGACCACCAGACCGGTGACCGGGTCCGAAGCCTTGTAGTTGAGCACCACGGACGATGTCGCCTTGTATTGCTTGGGCAAGACCAGACTGACCACCAGCGTCACGACCACCGTGACGGCAAGAATGAGCAGGATCACCTTGCGACGGGCCTGAAGGATCAGAAGAAATTGGGATAGGTTCATAGGATCACGCCTCCTGGTTGGCGTATTCAGTCACTAAAAGAAAAAACGCACATCTGTCGTTGCCGGGATTGCGGGTTTAAAACCAGCTTTCCTTCACATAGACGATATCGTCGGCCTGCAGCAGATCATCCTTTTTCACAGGGACTTCCTGCAGATTGCCATCCGGATCACGGCGCTTGACCATCAGGCCCCGCTCCGTACCACGCTGGGTCAGGCCACCGCCCACCGACAAGGCCTGCAACACAGTGGTGTTGCGCTCCAGCTTATAGACACCGGGACGCTGGACTTCACCGTAGATGTAGAAGCGCAGCGAACGCTCGACATAGACCACGTCATTGGCGCCGACTTCCGGCAGAGATGTGGTATCGCCGCTGTGAGTGATGTTGTAGATATCGACCAATTGCTTGGTCACCCCACCCTTGCCATCCGGGCGCACGATGGTCACCGCATCGCCACCGTCGGGGGTGACGCCGCCAGCCAAGGCAATCACGTCAGCCACGTTGCGTCGGCCATCCAGCGGGTAACGACCCGGCTTGGTCACCTGGCCCAGCACCGAGATCATCTGGCTTTGCGGCACGGTAACCAGAATGTTGACCTGCGGATTGTTCAGGTAACCACCATTCTTGAGCAGACTGGCGATCTTGGTCTCCGCCTGCGCCGTGGACAGGCCACCAACCTTGACTTCGCCCACCAGCGGATAGCTGATCACACCGGCTTCACTGATCCGGGTTTCCAGACTCAGGTCGTCGCTGCCATACACCTTGACGCGAATGACGTCACCCGCACCCAGCAGGATGTCATCGGCCTTGGCAAACAGACTGGTGCTGGCGAGCAACAGGCCGACCAGCAGAAATACCATTTTTCTCATCATTGTCATTACTCCGCAGTACATCAGGTTCTTGATTCAGGCGTCGGACGCCCGGATGTTGATCAATACTTCCTTACTTGAAACTGGCCACGCCGCGCGATATTGCATCGTTCTTGACACTCTCGGCTGTCTTCCCGGCATCGTCCTTTTCAGCAGGGCTCGCGACACTCAAATCCTTGAACGATTTCGCCTGCTCGGAATACTCGATCTTGGCCTCGCTCTTGAGACGATCCAGCAATTGTTCAGAGGCCTGATTCTGCTTCTGCGTCACCAGATATTGCACAATCTGAGGTGTCGCCACGGCCAACGATACGGGCGCATTCTTGACGTCCTGCAACGAGGTCAGGATCGAGGTCTGACCTTCGATCACGATGAACAGTGTTCCTCGCTCCATGTTCTTCAGGGTGGCATTCATCTGCGGCGGGAGGTCTGCCGAGGTCTTGATGACGTTTTGGCGGACGTACTGGACACGATGCGCGTCCAGCCAGGCCACGACGTCCTCAAGCCTCTTGCCACGCTGATCCATCAACTCACGCAGCTCGGGTGTAACACTGGAGCCAGCGACGATCAACTGTGCGAACTCAAATTGGCGACGCTGCGCAAACCAGTCCGGGTTCTTGCGATACAGGTCGTCGATGTCCTGATCCAGGGGCCGGGCAGGCGCCTTCACCTTGGTGGCTGCATAGCTTTGGGCGAGCACCAGATTGCGCGCGCGCTCCATGTCGGCCAGCACGGCCGGATCGGTATCGAGCTTGTCCTTCTTGGCGGCATTGATCAATAGCTGGCGCGCGACCAGGCCATCAAGCAACTGTTTGGTGACCTGCTGACCACCGGTCTTGGCCAATTCATTGTTGACCTGGTGGATCGTGATTTCCTGACCATCGACGATGGCCACTACCTGACTGGAGGACGCCGCAGCCGGCTTTTTCTCGCCGCAGGCAGCAAGGCCCATCAAGAGCATGGTCGAGACGAGCATCCTGGTCGCCATTTTGTTATGTTTTATCACCGCTTCGTTCCCGATTTTCATTTCACCAAGCTCTCGATTTTTTCATTCTGTTTATTCGCTACCACTTGTTGCCCAAGCGCCGGTACACCTCATACTGAGCGCACTCGCCGGTTAAGAAGCATCGCCCATCAATAGGCGTTGTCGCGCTTCACTACCATGCGTACGGTCTGGAAGATGATCCACAGATCGAATACCAGCGACCAGCGACGCAGATACTCCAGATCGAACTCGATACGGGCTTTCATCTTGTCCAGTGTTTCGGTCTCGCCGCGCAGGCCATTGACCTGGGCCCAGCCGGTGATGCCCGGCTTGACCTTGTGGCGCAGCATGTAGCCCTTGATCTGCTTGCGATACAGCTCGTTGTGGGCCACCGCATGTGGACGCGGTCCGACAATGCTCATACGACCCTGCAGGACGTTGAAGAACTGGGGCAATTCATCAAGGGAGCTGGAGCGCAGGAAGCCGCCGATCTTGGTCAGTCGCATATCCCCTTTGGTGGCTTGCGTGACCTTGCCGCCGTCTTCCATCACCGTCATGGAGCGGAATTTGTAGACCACGATTTCTTCGCCATCCAGGCCGTAACGGCGCTGCTTGAAGATGACCGGCCCCGGCGAGGTGAGCTTGACGCAGATGGCAATGACCATCATCACTGGCAACAACATGAGCAGAATGGCGGAGGCCAGAATCACGTCGCTCACGCGCTTGACCAGATTGTTGGTTCCGGTAAAGGGTGTTTCGCAGATCGCCATCACCGCCATCCCGCCCACATAGTCGAAGCGGGCCTGGATCAGGTTGAAGATGTAGATGTCCGGGATGAAATAGATCGATGCGGTTGTGTCCTGCAATTCGTCGATCATCTGCAGCACGCGCGGCTGGGCGGAGATCGGCATGCTGATGTAGACCATGTTGATGTTGTGCTGGCGGACATAGGCAGCAACATCAGACATCTTGCCATGCAGGGGGGTATAGGTACCGGCCGGCTGGCGATTCAACTCGCGGTCATCGAAGAAGCCCATGAGCTTGATCATCAGGGAGGGATACTTCTCCATGCGGTCTGCCAGCTTCAGCGCAGCCGGATTGACACCAATGATGATGGCCTTGCGTACCTCGCCCTTGGTATGCAGGTCGCGCAGGACGCGTGATTGCACATGCTGCGAAATGATCAGACCGATGGGCGTGCTGACCACCCAGAAGAAGATCGCACGCATCGAGAAGCTTTGGTAGAACTCGCAGATATAGGCCACCAGGACCAGCACCGCAGCCACTGCCATCCAGTCCAGCACCGGTGCCAGCACGGAGGGGCCTTTGGGATTGCGGCGCAAGCGACGCTGATGTAATTCGGTGAAGAAATAAGACGAGAGGAAAAAGGCCATGATGGCCAGCACCCAGTAATCGCCAGTAAAGGTGTGACCATGCAGGCGGACCAGAACCCACAGGTAGGCCACGATCAGCGCAGGCTCGACAAAGCGCTTGAATACCATGGTGATGGTATTAGGCTTGACATTGACCAACGGCAGGCCATCATGCAGGTCACTCATTTTGGGGGCCTCAGAATTCATAGCGCGAAGTCAGGGAAATGCCGTTGGAGAGGTAGCTGAAGGTATTGATGTTCGACTGCAGGTTTTCTCGATAGATGGACAACATCAACGACAAGGACGTGGTCGGCGAATAAGTCAGACTCAGGCTCGCCTTCTCATAGTTGTCCCGCCGATTCGTGGGTGTCACACCAGTCACGATTGAGGCACCGTTGTAATTCCGCTTTTCATAATCGATCAATCCATCCACGCGCAATTTGGCCGTGGGCAAATAGGTGGTCGCCACGCTGACGCCATTGGTCAGCGCGAAATTCGCATCCACATCGTTCACGCCACCGATCTCACGCCAGAGATTGGCCTTGAAACTGGTCTTGCCAGTGGCCGCCCAGTCTGCAATCAGGCGAGCGTTGAATCCACGATAACCGGCATCAGCGGCTGAATTTCGCTCACGCTGGGTGATACCACCCAGAAACTGAAGCTTGGTCTTGCCGCTGTAAAGCCAGACAATCTTGGCCTTGTAGTCTTCCTGGCTGAACGAGTTATTGATCGTCCCGGTACTGACCACGGAGTCATACGGATAATTGCCCGTGGTCTTACGTACCTGCACCCCTGCTATGCTGCCGCTGGCAGGGTTGTAGTCCAGTCCGACTTCAGCCAGGTTCTGGGTAAAACTGTTTGCCTTCTGGGTACTCAGGTCATACGCCAAGCCAAACCGCGATGCCTGGACCCGCAACGTCCAATCGGGATGCAATTGCCATGCCAAGTTCGCATATTTCGTACTCATCGTGCGGATGTTCAGATCCAGCACCCGGTAGTTCTGGAAAGGTGTCAGCGAACGCGAATACACGTAACCGACGTTGCCCGAGAAACGCTCTCCGAGGGCCCAACCCCAGTCCGCTTTCAGATCACGCGCGTCGTTGTCGAACTGCCTGAAATAATCAAACGTGTTCTTGGTCGCACTCGCATCCAGATAGATGTGTTGGCGACTGAGATTCTTGTCGATACGGATCCCGGCCAGCCGGCTCTGCACGTTGTCCGACAATTTGGACGAACCGAGCGCTGCCTGGGCCGCCTCGGGACTATTCAAGCGCAACAGGTTATCGTCATGCAAATAGGTGTACTGCACATACGGAACGACCACCTGACCGGGGTCTGCCGCGTAGGCCAAAGGGCAGGTCACGGACACCAGCAGCGCACATACTTGCACCCGGGTCTTGCGCTTGCTGCTATTGCGAAACTGCCGTGGCATCACGAATCAGCGCCCTTTCTTTTTTTAGTTTTACTTTTAAAACAATGACAATTTTTTGCATCCGAATTGCTGCATCGCAACACGAAAAAATTTAGAGTCAATCATGCATCATTTTTGATATTTAGGCAAAAATTTGTGCTGAAGATTGCCCTCCAGAAAACAATGCGGTAAGGATACGCACCCCTAGAATCGGGACAATCAGACAATGACGGATGCCTTTGTAGGACAAACGGGATATTTCAGTTTTAATAACTATCGCAAGAAAAACCATAAACTATTTATATCGCGACGCAACAAAACTGAACGTTTATCTCCTATCAAGCGTCCCAGCGCTTTCGCAGCACCCTTCTAGCGGATAAGATCCTCACCGCACTGCCTTGCAAACCTCCTTGTCTTCCATGAATCTCTCCTGGCATACCATTACCTTCTTCGGCGACAGCGCCATTACCATCCCGGCTGCCTGCATCCTTGCGCTCTGGCTGGGCCTGAACAGGCTGTGGCGTCCGATGCTGGCGTGGCTGGTCTGTTTTGGCACGGCAATGTTCATCGTCGTCGTCAGCAAGCTGTTGTTCATGGGGTGGGACATCGCCCCTCCCATGCTCAATTTCACTGGCTTCAGCGGCCATACCGCTTCTTCCAGTGCACTCTATCTGTCCATTGCGCTGGTGCTGACACAAGGTTGCAGCCGCCCTCGCCGCTCGCTGGTGCTCGCATTGACGGCACTGGCGGTGACTGCGATCGGCGTCTCACGCCTGATGATCAAGGTGCACTCCGAATCCGAGGTGTTGCTGGGCCTGCTGCTTGGCGCCGGCGCGGCCTGGGCGTTCAGCCTGTCGCTGCATCGCGCTCCCCCTCCCTGGCGCCATCTCTTGCTGCCACTGGGCCTGGCGGCTGCGCTGCTGATGACCGGCTTCGACAAACCGGCACCCACACAGAGCTTCCTGCAGGAACTGGCCAAGAATCTGTCGGGGCGGCCGGAGGTCTATTTCCGTCACGAACCGTTGTAAGCCGGCACTGCCGCGCCCTGCCCTTCACCATGAAAAATGCCGTTCAGCAATCCGCTGAACGGCATGTCTTGCGCATCACGTCTATCTGCCAGGTGACTGCGGCCTCAGGCAGCCAGTGCCGCCGGCATCGGGACATTCCTGCGACGCAGCGCTGCCACGCCAATGACGATGGCCAGACCGGACAGCATCATCAGATATTGCTCAGGCTCCGGGACCGGAGCCACGGCTGCCAGGTTGCCGGTGAAGGACTGCAGGTGCAGTTCGCCATTCTGGGTCAGGCTGTTGACGAAGACACCACCCTCGATGTTCTGGTTATTGGTCAGGCTGGCATGCGTGGCCAGGATGGAGCCGCCAAACTGGTTGTTGATGGTGAGGCTGCTGGCGTTATAGAAATTCCAGACGATGGACTTGCCCAGCGACTGTGCTTGTCCGCCCAGGAAGTTGGCACCGATCACTGCCGAACTCACGCTCGAATTGATGATGATGGTGCTGGCGCCATTGGCGGCGAAGGAGAATTCGCTGGCCGAGAACACCGAGGCGCTGGTCGTGTTATCCAGGTTGAAGACGGCCACACCCTTGGCATCGGCAACGGCATTGAAGGTCGCCTTGTTACCACTCAGCGAAACCGTGCTGTTGGCGACAGCGCTCTTGAGTGTGTTGGACAGCGCGCCGAGCGTGCTACCGAAATTGGTGGAGCCCGCTGCATCGAAGTTGGTCTGCATCAGCGAGGACGGCGCGGACAGATGGCCGCCATTGAAATTGCTGCCGGTGCTGCCGCCGACCACATAGGCCGGGCCGTTCAGATTGCTATTGGAGACTGAGCCGCCGATGTAGCTGGAGCCGGTGTTGACCGTGGAATTGACCAGCGAGCCGCCGATAGTCGAGCCCAGGCCGTTGACGTGTACGTTGGTCGCGGTACCCATGACCGTCAGGCCCGCATAGTTGGAGGCCGGAGTGTCGCCGACATGTTGCACGTAATCGCCACCGGTGAGCGAGCCGCCGATCCAGGCACGACCATCGACGTGGGAATTGGACGTGGCACTACCGAGCACGACCAGGTTGAATTGCTGAAGCGCTTCGGCGCCAGTCAGCGACGTCGTGGCCGCCTGGGCGGCCTCGGACAGACCGAGTGACAGCAACGGCGCAATGGCAAAAGTCGCCAGGACCGACTTGGAACGGACAAGCATGAAACCCCCGATTCAATGAAGTGACGCCCGGTCAGATCTCCCAACTGGCACAGGCAAGAATTGATCGCGGCCAACACCGCGTAAATTCACACAAATAGTTGTAAATTTTTTATCAATTCTAAGGGTTTAGTTGTCACTTGATCAAGTAGGGAAGTGAAGTATCGCGTCCTTGTGAAAATTTTGCCACATTGACAATAATCAAGTTTCCCGCCGGATGGAAGCGGCGTGGTCAGCGCAAGGTTCTGGACATGTAGCGAGCGCCAACTCCATAGCTGGAGATTGCATCGGCCCCTTGCCGATGGGCCTGATCATCGCTCTCGAATCCAGCATTGCGCCAGTAGTCTCCGGAATCATGGACGGCCACCAGCGTGGCGCGCTGCAGACCAGCGGTGCGACCAAGCTGGCAGATGTCCTCCACCAATGCGCGCCCCAGCCCCGAACCACGGGCTTGCGGCAACAAGGCGACGTCATGCAGATGCAGGCAGTCCGCCCGCTCTTCGAGCTCCATCAGCAAGCGGTTCAAGGCGGGAGGTTGACCATGGCGGGTCGGATGCATGAAGGCATAACCGATGACTTCCTCGGTACCGGCTGGCGTCATGTGGGCGGCGATGCGGCAGCCTTGCGGGAACAAGGCCAGTCGTTCGGCGAAGACTTCACGGGCTTCGTAGTAACCGGCGTGAACCAGCGCTGCGATCTCCATCACATGCGACAAGTCGTCCGCCTTCATCGCACGCCATTGGTAATGGGTCATGAGTAATCTTCCTTGCCATCGGCATCCTCGCGATGGCGGGCCTGAAAGGAAACGCGCCGCACGATGGTCGATAAAGACCAGCGTGCGGCGCGTTGAATTGCAATGTCAGTCGGAACCGGGATAAGGCTATTGTCGAAGGCAGGACGCCCCGATACGAATAGCGCTGCCCATCAGCCCATCAGGCTGCAGCACCCGGCTTGAGCGTCTCCAGCACCGCCTGCAGCTCGGCACGCAGGCTGTCGATGGCGGCCTCGTCCAGACTGATGGCGGGCGGTTGTGGCTCTTCCGCTTGCTCGACCTCGTGGGTGCCATCGAGCTTGTTGCGGGCGCCACTGATGGTGAAACCCTGCTCATAGAGCAGTTCACGGATACGACGGATCAGCAGCACTTCATGATGCTGGTAATAACGACGGTTGCCACGTCGCTTCACCGGCTTCAACTGGGTAAATTCCTGCTCCCAATAGCGCAACACGTGCGGCTTGACGCCACACAGCTCGCTGACCTCACCTATCGTGAAATAACGCTTGGCCGGGATGGGCGGCAGCACGATGGCCGCCGGCTTGTTGACACGATCGTTCATAGATTAGACGGACATTTCAACGGTGCTACCGCTGGAGAGTTCCACCATTTCCTTCAATTTCTGGCTGGCATGGAAGGTCACGACGCGGCGCGCCGTGATCGGGATTTCCTCGCCTGTCTTGGGATTGCGGCCAGGCCGTTGCGGCTTGTCGCGCAGCTGGAAATTACCGAAGCCGGAAAGCTTGACGGCCTCACCACGCTCAAGCGCGTTGCGGATCTCGTCGAAGAAGGTTTCCACCATGTCCTTGGCTTCGCGCTTGTTCAGACCGACCTGCTCGAACAAAAGTTCGGCCAGCTCGGCCTTGGTCAGCGTCG
>PJUA01000129.1_pt1 | contig 73710 bp, 63 predicted proteins | sample 1512151 | NCBI WGS metagenome assembly PJUA01 (sample SAMN08177678, study PRJNA422409) | Soil metagenome, whole genome shotgun sequencing project. | isolation source: Soil enriched on filter paper: beechwood xylan treatment | place: USA: Madison | collected 2015-01-15
CCAGGCCCTGGCCATGCTGGGCATCAATTACCGCTACGGCGGCAATTCGCCCGATACCGGCCTGGACTGCAGCGGTCTGGTGCGCTACGTCTTCAAGGAAGCATGGGGCACCGACCTGCCGCGCACCTCGCTGGAAATCAGCCGCGTGGGCGAAAAGATCGGCCGCGACAATCTGCAGCCCGGCGACCTGGTGTTCTACAACACCCTGCGCCGCGGCTTCTCCCACGTGGGCATCTACCTGGGCGACGGCAAGTTCATCCACTCCCCCTCGGCCGGTGGCCAGGTGCGCATCGAGAGCATGGACGAGTCCTACTGGAAGAAGCGCTTCAATGGTGCAAGACGCATCATGGCGGGCGAAGAAGAGCAGAAATAGGCACCGTAACGGTGCAAGCCCGAACGCAAACGCTCTGACCAATACAAACAAAATGGCCACTGGAAAATCCAGTGGCCATTTTTGTTTCCGTCAGGAAAACCTGAAAATCAGTTCCCCGTCGCCATCAACCTGAGCTTGCGCTTGATCTCCGGCATGGCCGCCGTAGCCGCCTGCTCGCCCGCCAAGATGGCCACGTTGCGGCTGGCGAAGTCGCTGCCCTTCATCGCCCCCAGACTCGGCTGCAGCACGATATCGGCATTCTTCAGCTCATACTGGTTGATGGTCTGCCCCATGATCGCAAAGGTCTGCAGCAATACGTCGATGGAGCTGCTGGAAGCTGCCTGCGCCTCCGGATTGGCCGAGATATTGACCGCGATCACGAAGTCCGCCCCCATCTGCCGCGCATAGCGCACCGGCACCGGCGACACCAGCCCGCCATCGACATAGGTATGGTCGCCGATCTTCACCGACTGGAACACCCCCGGCACCGCCGAGGAGGCCCGCACTGCGACACCCGCATTGCCCCGCTGGAACAGGATGGGCTGGCCGCTGCGCAGGTCGGTGGCGACCGCGCCGAAGGGAATCTTGAATTTTTCGATGGGAACGTTGTGCACCGCCTTGTTCACGTAGTTCTGCACGCCCTCCCCCTTGATCACCCCGCTGACCTTGGCGAACAAGGGCACCGACCAGTCCGAGATGGAGGCTTCATCCATGGACATCGCCAGCTTCTGCAACGCAAAGCCATCGTTGCCGGCGGCATAGAGCGCCCCCACCAGGCTGCCCGCGCTGGTACCGGCCACCACGTCTACCGTGATGCCCTGCGCTTCCAGCGCCTTGATCACGCCGATGTGCGCAAACCCGCGCGCAGCGCCGCCGCCCAGGGCCAGGCCGATCCTGATCTTGCGTGGCGCCACCGGCACCGGGGTGACGGTCGTGACAGCGGGGGTTGCAGGGGTTGCAGGGCTACCGGCGGTAGATTCGACAGGCGCTGGCGACGCGTTGCCTGGCACCCAGGAAGGGGTACTGCAGGCCGACAGCAGGAAAGTGGAAGCGACGGCAACAGCCGTCAGGCGGAAGGAGAAGCGCATGACACCACGGAGCAATATCGAAGCCCGTCATTGTACTGCAAGCCCCCGACCCGACCGCAGGCGGCCGGCCGCCAGGGGCGGTGGTGTAGAATGCGGCCCCGGCTCACGATCTGTTAGGCAAGGCTTCGCCCCATGAATATCGTCATCAACGAAGAACTCCAGAAGTACATCGATCCCCTCACCCCCAACGAATACGCCGCCCTGGAACGCAGCCTGCTGGCCGAAGGCTGCCGCGATGCGCTGGTGCTGTGGGGCGAGGTGCTCATCGATGGTCACAACCGTTACGAAATCTGCCGCAAGTACGACCTGCCCTTCAAGACGGTCCACAATGACAGCTTCAAGTCGCTGGAAGACGTGCTGCTGTGGATGATCGATAACCAGCTCGGCCGCCGCAGCGTCTCGGACTTCCAGCGCGGCATGCTGGCCCTGCGCAAGCGCGACATCATCGCCGCCCGCACCAAGGCCGAAGCCACGCCGGCCAAATCGGCCGCCAGCGACGACGGCAGCACCGCCGCCCCCGCTACGAACAACGAGGACGCCGCGGCCGGCGATGCCCCCTGGCACGCCGACGACGACACCGGTCGCATCAAGACGCGCGAAGACATCGCCCGCGCCGCCGGCATCAGCAGCGCCACCATCGGCCAGATCGACCGCATCCGCAAGACCGCCGCACCGGAACTGGTAGAAGCCGTGCGCACCGGCACCATCTCCATCAATGCCGCCGCTGCCGTGGCGACCCTGCCCAGCGAGGCGCAGGTCAGCGCCGTGGCCGGTGGCAAGAAGGAATTGCGCGAAGCCGCCAAGAAAGTGCGCGAACAGAAAGCCGCCACCCGCACCCCGCGCGCGCCCGCCAGCGACGACGGCGCCACCGGCAGCAGCAGCGCTATCCCCTTGGTGGAAGGCCAGGAAAACGAACTCACCGCCACCCTGCGCCGCGAGATCGCCGCACTGCAGACCCGGGTCTCGCGCCTGTCCGAAGAAAACCAGGGCCTGCGCGCCGAGCTGGCCCTGCTCAAGGCCGGCAGCGACCAGCAGGCCTGAGGCCCAGGCGCACAGGCAAGCGACCATGGCCACCTTCACCATCGCCCAGCGGGCCGAGATCGAACTGGAAATCCGCAAGAGCCGCTTCATCGGCATCGTCCAGCCGGTCGCGGGGCGCGAGGCCGCCATGCAGGAAATCGCCCGCATGCGCGAGGCCCATCGCAGTGCCACCCATGTCTGCTGGGCGCTGATGGCCGGCGGCCAGTCCGGCATGTCCGACGACGGCGAGCCCTCCGGCACCGCCGGCCGCCCCATGCTGGAGGTCTTGCGTCACCACGAACTGGATGGCGTACTGGCCATGGTGGTGCGCTACTACGGTGGCGTCAAACTGGGCGCAGGTGGGCTGGTGCGTGCCTATACCGACGCCATTGCCACTGCCCTCAAGACCAGCGAACGCACCGAACGCGTGGCCCAGGCGGAAATCGAGATCGGCGTGGTCTATTCGGCCGAACCGCAACTGCGGCACTGGCTGGCGCAGCAAAAGTACCAACTGCTGGACAGCCGCCACGACACCCTGGCCCACCTCCACCTGCGTCTGCCCGAGGCCGCGCTGGCTCAGGCCGAAGAAGCGATCCGCCGACTCTCCTCGAACGCCGAGATCAAGCGCATCGCCTGATCCCGGCGCCATGCGCCATCTCACTGGTCGGCATCACGCGCTGCAATCATGCGCACCAGGAAAGCCCCCAGCACCATGAAGGCCGCCACCGCATACAGACCGATCCTGACGTTTCCGGTCACATCGTTCAACCAGCCCACCATGTAGGGCGAAACAAACCCGGCCAGGTTGCCCACGCAATTGATCGCTGCAATCCCGGCCGCCGCCGATGTTCCCGCCAGGAAGGCCGAGGGAATCCCCCAGAACAGTGACAGCGCCGCCAGCGTACCGGCCGTGCCCACCGACAGACCCAGCACCGCCAGCGTCGGATCACGACCGATGTAGCCGCTGAAGGCCAGGCCGATCGCGCCCACCACCAGCATCACCGAAAAGTGCATGCGGCGCGTGCGGCGACGGTCGGCCGACATACCCGTCAGCAGGATGGCCGGGATCGCCACCAGATAGGGAATCGCCGAGAGCCAGCCGATCATGGTGTTGTCGGCCACGCCGCTGTTCTTGATGATGGAGGGCAGCCAGAAGCTCACGCCATATAGCCCGATGATCTGGCAGAAATACACCAGGCACAGCTTCCACAGCCGGCGGTCCTTGAGGAAGGACATCGAATTCGCATGCTCGGTCTTGGCGCCATCTTCCTGGCGGATCTCCTCGACCACCTGACGCTTTTCATCGGCCGAGAGCCACCGCGCCTGCTCGGGCTTGTCCACCATCATGAACAGCACCGCGATACCCGCCACCATCGATGGAATCGCCTCGATCAGGAACAGCCACTGCCAGCCGCGCATGACTTGCGACTGACCGAAGGCGTCCAGGATCCAGCCCGACAGCGGCCCGCCCACCACACCGGCCAGCGGAATGGCGATGTAATAAAAGCCCAGCGCAAAACCACGCTTCCTGGCCGGGAACCAGTAGGTCAGGTAGAGCATGATGCCCGGGGAGAATCCGGCCTCGGCCACGCCCAGCAGGAAGCGGGCGATATAGAACTGGGTCGGCGTCTGTACCAGCAGCGTAGCCGCCGAGATCAGCGCCCAGGTGATCATGATGCGGGCGATCCAGACGCGCGCGCCGATCTTGTGCATGATCAGGTTGCTGGGCACCTCGAAGAGGAAGTAGCCGATAAAGAAGATGCCCGCGCCCAGGCCGTAGACGGCGTCGCTCAGGTGCAGGTCGTTCATCATCTGCAGCTTGGCGAACCCGACGTTGACGCGGTCCAGGTAGGCGCACAGGTAGCACAGCACGATGAACGGCATGATGCGCCAGGTGATCTTGCGATAAACGTCGAAAGCACCCGCATGTGCAGTGGGATGCGCCATGGTGTGTTGAGTCATGTCTCCTCCGATGCCCTTTTTTGATGGGCTTGTTCGAGGTTGGGGAAGGCAGGGGCGACGTCAGCGTCGCCCCCGTGGACGAGGAAGCCAGCGCTCAGGCCGCCTGCTTGTGCTCGGTTGCGATGCCGAGTTCGCGTGCGAAGAGCGCTTCCATTTCGCGGCGCACCTGGACGGCCTGCTTGCTGGCATCGAATTGCACGTCGCTCCAGCGTACCGCCCGGCCAGCCGGGATATCGTGCTTGAGCACCATGTTGTGCGCCAGCCCGATGGGCAAGGCCCCCACGCGCAGCGAATCGGCCGCCGGCATGAGCTTGCCGTAGACAGTGAAGCCCCCCTCGCCGTCCAGCGTCTCACCCGCCTTCAAGTCCCGCTTGGCGGTGGCGGCGACGTCACCGCTCCAGCTGGTAGTGGCCCCGGTGGCTTCGTTGCGCACGGCGATGGACGCCACCGAGATGCCCAGCTCCAGCCCGATCAGGTGATACGGCTTATAGGTGGCGGCAAAGCGGCCGCTGGCATCGGTCTTGAGACCGTACTGGGCGAAGCAGTCACGCACGTAATCGCTGGGGGCCTCGAAGACCGCATACACGCCCCAGCGCAGGTCGCGGAACACCGGCCGACCATCGCGCTCCAGAGACGACACCACCTCCACCGTCCCGCGTTGCTGCAGAATGCCGCCGTCGGCTTGTGCGCGCAGCAGGGTCGGCAAGTCGTCCACGCCGCAGGCCGGGAACATCAGGCCATCCGTGGGCGGGACCAGATCGCAGCCATTGGAGACGGCTGCCATTTCCAGCGCCGACTTGGTGCCATCGAGGAAGGAGTTGAACATCTGGGCATTGAAGTCGCCACCGGCCACCTGCGCCTCCGAGAAACCATAATGGCCCCAGACCGTATCCGGCGTGGACTGGTGATACACCGGCAGGTACTTGGTGCCCTTGCCGGCGCAGATCACTTCCATGCCGATGGTCCGCGCCCAGTCCACCAGCTCGGCGATCAGGGCCGGCTGGTCGCCCGAAGCCATTGAATAGAGGATGCCCGCCTCGGCCGCGCGGCGCGCCAGGTAGGGGCCGGCCAGCACATCGGCCTCGACGTTGACCATGATGATGTGCTTCTTGTGCTCGCAGCACAGCAGCGCGTGACGGATACCGGCGGCCGGGCTGCCGGTGGCATCAATGACGATATCGACGGCATCGCTGGCGATCATGGCCGCCGCATCGTCGGTGATGAAGGTGCCACCGGTACGCACGGCCTCCTGCAGCGAACGTGCCTGGTAACGCGCTTCTTCCCAGCCCACCCTGGCCAGCGAGGCCTGGGCACGCGTGGGCGAGAGGTCGGCTACCGCGACAAGGTGAATACCCGGCGTGCGCGGTGCCTGTGAAAGATACATCGAACCGAACTTGCCGGCGCCAATGACGCCGACGCGAACCGGTCTGCCATTGGCCGCGCGGACCTTCAATTGCCTGATGAGCGACATGTGTATTGTCTCCGTTGCCTGGTTGATGGATACAGGTACGGCATGGCGATGAGCCTTGAATCAAGCGTCCATGCCCTACCCTGGCAGGCAAGATAGCACTATCATTTTCGCAATCCAATGCGCAAAATCGAAAGCATTCTGTGCAAAAATTCGAAGTCTCTCGCCCCCAGCCAGAAAGGAATATCTCTTGAGCGACTTCAACTGGAACGACCTGCAAGCCTTCCTCACCATGGCCCGGGCCGGGCGCCTGATGGTGGCGGCGCAGCGCCTGGGCGTGGACCACTCCACCCTCAGCCGCCGCATCGCCGCGCTGGAAGCGGCATTGGGCGTGCCGCTCTTCGAACGGCGTGCGGTAGGTTTCGTACTCACGCCCGAGGGCGAACGACTGATCGGTGATGCCGAAGCCATCGAGACCCTGGCCCTGCGCATGCGCGCCAGCCTCGACCACGATGCCGCCAGCCTGACCGGCACGGTGCGGCTGGGGACGCCAGAGGGTTTCGGCACCTACTTCCTGGCGCCACGCATCGAGCGCCTGTGCGACGCCCAGCCAGGGCTGGAGATCGAACTGGTGGCCAATCCACGCTCATTCAGTCTGATCAAGCGCGAAGCCGACCTGGCGGTGAGCATGGCGCGTCCGGCCCAGGGGCGGGTCTATGCCAACAAGCTGGTCGACTATGCGCTAGGCCTGTACGCCGCGCCCGCCTACCTGGCCGGCCAGCGCCGCCTGCGCAAGCCCGCCGACCTGGCCGGGATGCGCTGGATAGGCTATGTGGAAGACCTGATGTGGACCCCGGAGCTGGATTACCTACCGCAGATCTCGCGCGAGATCCGGGCGCAATTGCGGGTCTCCAACGTGATCACGCAGATGACCGCGCTGGCCGGTGGCGCCGGCATCGGCGTGCTGCCGCACTTCATGGCACGCCAGGAGCCCGGACTGGTGCGGGTGCTGCCGGAGCAGATCTGCCTGACCCGCTCCTATTGGCTGGTGACCCACGCCGATACCCGGGACCTTGCTCGGGTGGAACGCGTGACCCGCTTCATCCGCGATGAACTGGAGGCAGCCGGGCCGGCCTTCTGGATGGCCTGAGACGGCCAGCGGCTTCAGGCCGATGCGCTGCGCACGAACAAGAACGCATGGGCAGCCTCGAAGGCCTCTATCCTGCACATCATCTGATCCATTCGCTCCCGCAGGGCCGCCTCCGGCCGGCGTGACCACAACAGGTCGAACTCGGCCACCAGCAGGTAGTATTCGATCTCGCTCAATTCCGGCGGCAAGTCCATGCGCCCTCCTCAACCCTGCCGCACCAGGCGCCGCGTCAATACGATGGCCGCCAGTGGCGCCAGTGCAAACACCCCCAGCAGTACTGCCGCCGCCTGGGCGGCGCCCGCCAGGCCACCCGGTTCGCCCAACCCGGCCTGGTTGGCCACCAGACCGGCCAATGCCGCCCCGATGGCCATGGCATAGAGTTGCACGGTGGTGATGGCAGCAGAGGTCAGGTTCTCCTCCCCTGCCCGAGCCGCCTGCATGGCCCGGCCGATCAGATGGGGCCAGCCCAGGCCGATGCCCAGCCCGGCCGCGCCCAGCGCCAGCACGATCAGGGCATCCGACAGCCAACCCGGGGGCAGCAACTGCGCCGGCAACAGCAGTGCCAGCGCGAGCAAGCCCAGCGCCATCAGCCAGGGGCCGGCACAGATCATGCGACGTGCCGCCGAACCGCTGTGCCCTGAACCGCTGAGCGACCCAACGCTCCAGCCGGCCGCCATGGCCGCCGTGGCATAACCCGCGGCCAATGGTGCATAACCATGCAGGGTCTGCAGGAAGTATGGGACGAATATCTCCACACAACTGGCAATCACCAGCAAGGACACACTGGCAAACACGCCACCCATCACCGTGCGCAGGCTGTAGCCATCGCGCGGCAGCAGGCTCACGCGATGATTCAGGTCGATACGCGCCACCAGTACGCCCAACGCAGCACCGCCGACCACGCAGGCCATCGCCATCCAGGCCCGGCCGGTTTGCGCCGCCAACGCCACCAGCAGTACCGAGGCAGCCAGCAAGAGAATGCGTCCCAGCGGCATGGCCTGCTGCTCGCCCACTATCGTGCGTACCGCGTCCGGCCCCAGTTGACGCGTCACCAGTGCAGCCTGCAACAGCAGCAGCGGCAACAAGGCGAAGAAGGCCAGGCGCCAGTGGCCGTGTGCGGCGAACATGCCGCCCACGGCCGGCCCCAGCAGGGTCGATATGCCCCACATGCCCGACACCAGCGCAATGGCACGCGACCACAGGCGCTGCTCGAACACCAGCGGGATCAGCGCATAGCCCAGCGCCGCCAGCAAGCCGCCGCCGATGCCCTGCACAGCCCGCCCGACCAGCATCCAGCCCATGTCGCCGGCACTGGCGCACAGCATCGCCCCGGCACCGAACACTGCCAGCGCCAGCAGATAGGCAGGACGTGCACCCAGGCGACCCAGCAGCTTGCCGGTCAGAGCGGAGCCGATGATGGAGGTCACCACGAACAGGGTCACGTTCCAGGCGTAATAATCGATACCGCCAATATCACGCACCACCGAGGGCAGGATGGTCGTGACGATATGCACGTTGATGGCATGCATGGCCACGCCACCGGCCAGGGCCACCGCACGCCAGCCCTGGCGGCGGCCCAGCAGCTCGCCCCAGGAGGCCGAGGCCGAGGCCGCGCCCGCGGCGGGATGGACGTCGGTGGGGGAAGGAGGAGAACTCGTCATGGCGTATCCTTGGCGACCTTGGTAAAGAGGTGGAAAGCCGGCGCTGGACCGTATCGACATTTGGACCGCCCCGGCATAATATGCAAGCAAATACTTGGCTAATTCACCGCCATGGTAAAACCAGACGAGCAATTAAACAAGTAAACACTTGGAAAATATACGATGAGCGAATCGATACAGGAAAGCCCCAGTACTGCGGAACGCATCCTGCTACGCCTGAAGACCCGCGGTCCCGCCGCCGCCAGTGAACTGGCCGGGGAGCTGGAGATGACCGCTGAAGCGGCACGTCAGCAGATCCAGAAGCTGGCCGCCGAAGGCCTGATCGCCAGCCGCCAGGCCGCCGCCGTGGCGCGCGCCGGGCGGCCGCGCCAGGAATGGGAGCTGACCGCAAGCGGCCATGCCCGCTTCCCCGACACGCATGCGCAACTGACGGTGCAACTGCTGGGATCGATCCGCCAACTGTTCGGCGAACCCGGACTGGACAAGCTGATCGGCCAGCGCGAAACGGAGATGCGGTCGCAATACCTGCGCCTCTGCGCCGACCTGCCCACCCTCCCGAAGAAGCTGGAAAAGCTGGCCGACATCCGCAGTGCCGAAGGCTACATGGCCAGGGTGGAAAAGGAAGGCCGGGACTGGCTGCTGATCGAAGACCACTGCCCCATCTGCGCCGCCGCAATGACCTGCCAGGGCTTCTGCCGTTCGGAGCTCCAGCTCTTTGGTGAAGTGCTCGGCGGCGAGGCCGAGATCACCCGCGAGGAGCACCTGCCGGCCGGAGCAAGACGCTGCGTCTACCGCATCCGTCGCATCGCCGCCGGCTGAGCCCGGCGGAAGTCGCTCGGCGCCAACAAACTGCGCTGAACGCCCCGATCTGTGCGAACATCCCCAGCGCCGCGCCGCATCGGGGGATGCCGGCCGGCGACCTGCCACCGCCACGCCTATTCAAAAGGGGAAGCCATGCCACCAGATCAAAGTGATTTCGACCCGGTCCTGTTCATCGCCGACGGTCCCTCGCAAGCCCTGCTCGACCCGATCCAGTACCCCTACATGTGCAACCAGAACGGCCATGGCCTGCAGAGCCAGACCGTGGTCGGCGAACTCATCACCCTGGCCCAGGAAGCACCGGAACTGGAACGCGGCGCCACCTACCGCGATATCGCCCACTGGCCGCGCAAGATCACGCCCAAGGACTGGCCGGCCTACGAGATCACCGAGTTCGACTTCCGCGTTCCCGAGGTCCGCTACGAACCCCTGCCCGCCACCCCGGAGAATGCCCAGGCCTTCGGTGCCACGCTGCTGCGCAACGGCCAGTGCCTGAGCTTCACCTATCAGGGATTGGTAATGGCCCAGTACACCTACGGCAAATGGGCCGGCTATGAATCACCCTATCTCGGCGACGGCCGCAGCCGCGAACTGTTGACCTGGAATGCCACCGACCTGGAGTACCACGACTTCGCCCACATCTTCTTCTCGCAGGGTCCCGAACCGCTGGTGATCACGGTGGCGCGCTGGCGCCCCTACGTCAATGAAATCAGCCTGGCCGACCTGTGGGTGGAGCCGGGCGACGCCCTGGTGATCCCGCCCAAGCGCATGGCGCCGCCACCCACCCCGGGCATGAGCGAGGCCCAGAAACGCCTGCTGGTGGTGGACATGCACAACAACCGCAATTCGGCCCAGGCCTGCCGCCGCTACGACGGCCCGCCCGGCCTGGCCACGGTGACCGTGCTGGCGGATGAACAGGTGATGTCGGCGCCGCTGACCCGGCCTTATTACCATGAGGAAAAGCAGCCTACCTGGCATGGCATGTTGCGTTGAATTCCAACGATCAACACAGTGGATACATTGTTTCTACAAGCTCTTGCCTTGTCTGCCACACGTTTATACAATGTATCTACTTTATGGAGAAGCACATGGAACTTTCGATTCAAAAATGGGGCAACAGCGCAGCCGTGCGCCTTTCTACCGAGTTTCTGAGTCTGCTCAATGTGAAATTGGGAGATAAGCTCGCGGTGGATATTCGCCCCGAAGGAGCTTTGTTGAAGCCCAAGCGTCATGCCTACTCCCTGGCGGATCTGGTGGCACAATGCGATGCCAGCGCCCCGGAACCTGCTGATATGGCCACCTGGAGCAAGCTCAAACCTGTGGGTCGTGAAACATGGTGAGGCGTCTCAAATTCGAGCGCGGTGACATTGTTGTGGTCAACCTGGAGCCGACCGAAGGGCGTGAACAGCGTGGTGAGCACCGACCGGCCTTGATCCTGTCAACGGCGGTGTTCAATGTGATGGGGACCGCTCTGGTCGCCCCGATCACTCAAGGCGGCGATTTCGCCAGGCACGCCGGATTCGCTGTCACCTTGAGCGGAGCCGGCACCAAAACACAGGGCGCGGCGCTTGTGAATCGAATCCGCATGCTGGATCTGGAGGCCAGAGGCGCGAAGAGAATCGAGAAGGCCCCTGATTTCGTGATCGATGATGCACTCGCACGTTTGCAGGCCATCCTGGACTAGGCCCGTTCGCAGTAGCGCCCCTCGCTTGCATCCCGCCCTACTGCTGCCCCAACTCCCGATACAACTCATTGGCGCGCATCAGGTGCGCGCGCATGGCTTCGGCGGCGGCGTCGCCATCGTGGGCGGCAATGGCATCGACGATGCGCTGGTGTTCCAGCAAGGTCAGTTCTTCCGCTCCGGGGGCGCGCACCAGGGTGGTATAGAACTCGCTGGCCCAGCGGAACATCGACTCGACGATGGACGGGAAGATCGGGTTGCCGCTGATGTCGGCGATCTCGCGATGGAAGGCCATGTCGCGTTCGATGAACTCTTCCAGGTTGACCATCGAGGCGCGATGCTCGGCGATGGCCTGGCGCAGTCGCGCTACCTGCTCCTCGCTGGCGCGCTCGGCAGCCATGCGGGCGGTGCTGGTTTCCAGGAAGACGCGGGCTTCCTTCATGTGCTTCAACATGTCCGGCTTGGTACGCAGGAGATGCTGCGCACCGGCCGCGATCTGGGCGATCAGCCGGTCGGCCGTGGGGTCGACCACGCGGGCGCGCTCGCCATGGGCGATCTCCACGAAACCGGAACGCTCCATCGCCTGCATCGCCTCGCGTACCGCCGGGCGGCCCACACCGTATTGCTCCATCAGGTCGCGCTCGGAAGGCAATTGTGACCCGGGCGGGAATTCACCCTGATGGATGCGATCCATCAGGCGCTCCAGCACTTCCTGGTATAACTTGCGTCGCTGTATCGGTTCCGGCATGGCTGCGCTGTCTCAAAGTATAGGTTTCGTTGGACGCGCACTCTACCATATCTACCGCAATCGCAGGCCCGGCCTGCGATTGCGCCATGCCATGGGCGCACGAAGCAGACCCTAGCTCACAGCCCCCTCCAGCACATCCCCGAAGAAGCTGCGCGCGCCCACCTGTCCCCCTTTGAGCACCAGTTCCAGACCGTCGCGGCGGCTATTGTCCGACCACGCCCGGCACAGCGGTGCGCCCGGGGCCAGACCGGCGCAGACCGACAGGGCCGTGATGTCCAGGGCACTGGCGACCTCGCCCGAGCTGTCGCCGCCGGCAATGGCAATGCGCTGCAGCGACTGTCCAGAATCGCCATCGAGGATGGCACGCAGGGTCTCGGCCAGGGCGATGCCGACCTGGCGCGCCGCCTCGCCCCGCGCCAGCCCCGCCTGGGTGGCAATGTCATCGAAACCGGTGACGGCAGGATCGTCCGGCCCCTCGGCCGAAAACACCAACGGACTGCGTCCGCTGGCGATGGCCGCATCGGCCGCCGCCACCAGGCGCGCCAGTTCGGCAGTACGCCGCTCGGGCCGCAGCACGGCCGGCAAATCCATGTGCTGGCAGGCAAACCCGTGCTCGCGCGCCCAGGCAATCTGCCCGGCCGTGACCGGCGAACAGCTGCCGCTGACCGCCGCAATCACCGGCACCGGGCCGGCCTTGGGCAGGGATGGCTGCGCCGCGATCCAGCCGCGTTCACGCCAGTAGGCGGTGAGCGCGTATTGCAAACCCGAGGACGATGCGCTGAAGACACCCGCCCCCCTACCCTCCCACACCAGCCGCCCGGCCTGGCGCTGGGTCTCGTCGTCGAGCACGTCGATCAGCACTACCGGGGCATCGCCACCGCGTAATGCCTCAAGGCGCGCCTGCGCCTGCCCGGCCCCGTCGCGCAGTTGCAGCATGTCCACCAGTTCCAGGCGGCGCGCGGTCTGCCGGCGCAGATGCCGGCGCAGGTCGGCCTCGTCCATGGGCGTGACCGGATGGCGCGACATGGTCGGATGCCGGTCCAGCCGGTAGCCCTGCCCATCCACTGCGGCAAACAGGTTGCCGAATAGCTGGTAGCGCTTCAGCCGGGGCGCGCCCACCACCATGGGCGACCAGTCGCCGCGCAGGTGGCGCGTGCCGACGTCGATGGCGCGTCCGATGGAACCGGTCTCGGGCGAGGAATCGAAGGTCGAGCACACCTTGTACTGCATCACCGGTGCGCCCAGCGCCGCCAGCGCAGTGAAGGCCTGCGGCAAATGTTCCTCCATCCATTGCGGGGAACGTCCACGCGAGGACCCGGCGATGCCGATGCAGCGCACCTCGGGAAAGCGCGCCAGCATCGCCGCATCGGGCGTACGCAGGAACAGCACGGTCGGCAGACCGGCGGCGCTCATCACCTCCATGGCATCGGTGGAGCCGGTAAAGTCGTCGCCGTAGTAAGACAGCAGCAGCCCCTGCGGCAGCTGCGCGCTCTCAGGCAGCAGGCTCATTTCCAGAACCCCAACGCCGCCTGCAGCGCCTTATTGCTGCGCGCATGCTGGGCCAGGGGGACGCCTTCGATGGCGGCCACCCATGCCTCACGCAGCGCTTCCACGCCCGCCGCCACTCCCTGCGGATGGCCGAAGATGCCGCCACCGGCGGTATGGATCAGGTCGGCGCAGCCGATGGCGGCATAGGTATCGGCCGCCTGCAAGCCGGTCTGCCCGGAGCTGAAGACCGGCATCGTGCTGACCATGTCGGCGCCGGCCACCACCGGCTGCAGGACCGAACGCGCCGCCGTGATGACGCTGTCATCCGGCTCGCTGAACTTGTTGCCCAAGCCGTTGACGTGCATATGGTCGGCCCCCGCCAGACGCCACAGCTGCTGCCAGGGCGCATAGTCCCAGCCCAGTTGCGGGCTGCGCGTGAGATAGCCCCAACCGGCGCGATGCGCATGGATCGGCAGTTGGGCATGACGGCGCAACTCCTGCAGACCGACCAGACCGATGGAATTGAGGACCGCCATGACACAGCTTCCTCCCTCGGCCAGCACCAGGTCATGACGACGTCGCATCTGGTCCAGGTCGCCGGTGAGGTTGAAAGCCACCATGACCTTCTTGCCCGTGCGATCGGCGTGGTCGTTGACCACCCGCATCACCGCCCGCACCCGCTCGTCGAAGGGACAACGGCCGCCATCGGCCTGCAGTTCGTCGTCCTTGATGAAATCGATGCCACCAGCCACCAGTTCACGCACCTGCTGCACCGTCTCCTCCACCGACAAGCCGATACTGGGCTTGATGATGGTGCCGATCAGCGGACCATGCGTCACCCCGCTCAGGCGGCGCGTGCCTTCGATGCCGAAGGCCGGTCCCGGATAGGCGTCCACGAAAGCCTTGGGCAGTTGCAGGCCGGTCAGGCGCAGACCCGACACCTGGCGCAGCTCGAACAGGTTGCCCGCCACGGTGGACATCAGGTTGGGCAGCGAGGCACCGGTGTTCTCCAGCGGCCAGGACAGCTCCAGCCGGCATTGCGTATAGCGCTGCGACGTCATGCCGCCCGGCAGGCTGGGCGTGCTGCTGTGGCCGAGGATCTCCAGCTTCTCGACACGGGCGCCGGAGCGCGCCTTCAGTTCCGGCGTCTCGGTGGCCAGGGCCACGAAGGTCCCGCTGGATTGCTCCCCGGCGATGACCTCGGCCGCGCGCGCCGGGTCGTCCCCGGTTTCCAGCCAGTAGCTGGCGTAGATGCGTTCCATGCCCACTCCCTCAGGTGATGCGGCGGATGCTCTCCGCGATCTCGTCATGCTCGAAGACCTTCAGCCAGTCGTCGCGCAGCAGGCGCGGCAGGCCGTTCTGGATGGCCTTGTTGCAGGCATCCGAGAAGGCCCCGGGAATTTCCTTGAAGATCACCGCACCCAGGATGTTCATATGCCCCAGCAGGAAATCGCGGGCCGCCTCTTCCGGCACGCCCCGGCGCACGGTCTCGTCCATGGCCTGCTTCATCGCATAGAGCAGCGTGGCACACACGGTTTCGGACAGGCCCGGCTCGAGGATGGCCATCTGCTCCACCGTCAGGCGATAGCTGCGCAGGATGGGCTGGTAGATCACCTTGGCCACATCCTCGCCCAGGTCGAAGGCCGACTCCGGGCCCTGCATCAGGGCGCTGGTGATGGATTGCTTGGCGGCGCCGCCACCGAAGAAATCGCGACGGCCTTCCGCCGTGGTCTCGTCGTTGAAGATGGGCGGGTGGCAAGGGTGGGCCACGAAATAGACCAGGTCCGGCCGGTCCGGCAGATGGCCGGCGAAGGGCGCGGCCGCGTCCAGCGTCATCACCATCACGCCGGCGCGCAGCTTGGGCGAGATCTCGGCGGCGATCTTGCCGATCAGGGTGTCGGGCACGGCCAGGATGACCACATCCACGTTGTCCAGCGCCGCGTCGATGCTCACGCAGTCCACGCCGACCTCGTCCCGCAGGCGCTGCTGGCCCACTTCGCTGACTTCCACATGAGAAACCTGGTAATCCGATTTCTTCAGATTCTTCGCCAAGCGCACGCCCATCTTGCCGCCTGCGCCGAAGAGTGCGATCTTTTCCTTCATATTTCTTCTCCTATCGTCATTTGAGTTCTGCAAAGTTCCGGTCGGCCAGGCCAACTGGCCGCTGGCCGACCGGCGGATTCATTCGGCGATCACGCGGCCCTGCAACTCGGCCGCCTCTTCCCGCGAGCCTGCGCCGATGGCGAAGATCACCAGCGCCGACACCGCCATCAATGCCCCCACCACGAACATCGGAGCCTGGTAGGAACCGGTGGCGTCCTTGATCGCACCGGTGATGAAGGGCGCCATGAAGCCCGCCGCATTGCCCACCGTGTTGATGAGCGCAATGCCGGCAGCGGCCGCCGCACCGGAGAGGAAGCGCGCCGGGATCGACCAGAAGGTCGGCAGCGCCGAGAAGATGGCGCAGGCCGTGACCGTGATGGCCATCACGGTGGCTGCCGGACTCTGCATGTACAGCGCGGCCGGGATGCTGATGGCGCCCAGCAGTGCCGGCAGGCCCACATGCCAGCTGCGCACGCCGCGCCGGGTGGCGTCACGGCTCCACAGGAACAGCGCGATGGCCGCCGGCAGGTAGGGAATGGCGGTGATCAGGCCCTTCTGGAAGACATTGAATTTGGCGCCGAACTGGGTCTCGAAGCCGCCGATGATGGTGGGCAGGAAGAAGGCCAGCGCGTAAAGCCCGTAGATCAGTCCGAAATAGACCAGCGAGAGCATCCACACCCGCGGATTCTTCAGCGCCGCGCCGGCGTGGGCCACATGCTCCACGCGCTTGCCGTTCTGCTCGGCCTGCAGGGCGCCGGTGAGCCACTTGCGTTCGGCCTCGTTGAGCCACTTGGCTTCACCCGGCTTGTCGGCCAGGTAGAACCAGGCGATCACCCCGACCACGATGGCCGGCAGCGCCACCCCGGCGAACATGATGCGCCAGCCTTCCAGGCCGAACAGGCCGTGCGCCTCGATCAGCAGGGCCGCCACCGGTGCGCCGATGACGATGGTCAGCGGCTGGGCCAGGTAGAACAGCGCCAGGATGTGGCTGCGATGCCGGGCCGGCACCCACAGGCTCAGGTAGAGGATGGCACCGGGGAAGAAACCGGCCTCGGCCACGCCCAGCAGGAAGCGCAACACATACAGCCCCTCCACGCTGCTGACCCAGGTAAAGAGCAGCGCCACGATGCCCCAGGTCACCATGATGCGCGCCAGCCAGCGGCGCGCGCCGTACTTGTGCAGGGCCAGGTTGCTGGGGATTTCCAGCAGCACGTAGCCGATGAAAAAGACCCCGGCGGCAAAGCCGAACTGGGCTGCGGTGAGCGCCAGGTCACGGCTCATGCCATTGGGGCCGGCAAACGAGATCGCAGTGCGATCCAGGAAGTTGATGAAAAACATCAGGCCTACGAAAGGCACCAGCCTCATCGCGACCTTGCGGATGGCCGATCTTTCGACGGCACTCTGGGTGGTCTCCATTTTTGTCTTGTCTCCTGTCGGGTTGAGAGGCTGTGCCTGTTCAACGACAACCTCTCCGGGTTTCGCCAGGGACTGCGGGGGCTGTGCGCCTTGCGGTCGCCTGGCTGCCTTTGCTTGTTTTGTTTCTTTGATGTTTTCTTGATATCACCAGCGGCGGAGGCAGACAAAAAAGACGGACAGCGCCAACTGGTATAATCGCTATACCATTACACCAGTTGTAAAGATGCTCAAATTTTTTGCATGGATCAGGTGAATGTCTCGCATGCGAGCGTAGGAAAGGCGGGATGGGCGGCATGGGCGACAAGAAGCCCCCAGCGCTTCATGCCGGAAATAATGCAAGTGGGAAAGATCAGGCGGGAGGAGCCCCCACCTGGAAGAAGAGCCCCTGCCATGGGGCGCAGGGTCGATACAGGTCAGAGCGCCGAGCGCTCCCGCAACAGCCGCACCAGCGCCTCCCCCGCCCCCGACAACTGCCCCCCTTTGCGCGTGACGATGCCGATGGTCTGTGACATCGAGCGCAGCTTCACCGGCAGGATGCGCAGCATCCCGCGCCGGACGAACATCTCCGCCACGGCCGTGGGCAGGATGGACACCATGTCCGTCCCCTGCTGCAGCAGCGCCACGGTCACGAAGGTCGATGCCGTGGAAATGGCATTGCCCGGCATGGCCACCCCGGCCAGGTCCATCTCGCGCTCCAGCACCGCGTGCAGCGGCATGTGGCTGGGATAGGTCACCCAGCGATAGCCGGCCAACGCCGCCAGCTGCAACTGCCGACTACGCGGGCGCGGGTGCTCGGCCGACACCACCACCGACAGCGGCTCCTCCGACAGGGCCTGGTAGTGATACTTGCCGGGATGGTCCGACACGCTGGCGCGCGCCACCAGCAGGTCGAGATGCCCCTCGTCCAGCAAGCCCAGCAACTGCACGCTGGTATCTTCCACGATCTCGATGCTGAGCTCGGGATGGCGCCGTTGCAGCGCATCCACCGCCGGCACCACCATCTCCGGTACCGCCCCCATCACCGCCCCGATGGCCAGCCGGCCACCGCGCCCGGAGCGCAGTTGCGCCATTTCCTCGCACAGCGATCCCAAGTCCGTGGCCATCAGGCGCGCATAGCGGATCACGCAATGGCCGAACTGGTTGGGGATCAGACCGGACTTGGTGCGTTCGAACAATTGCGCATCCAGCATCGATTCCAGCTCGGCCAGCGACTTGCTGGCAGCGGATTGCGTCATGGCCAGGGCACTGGCGGCCTTGTGCAGGGATTTGTGCTCGTCCAGGGCGATCAGCAGCTGCAGCTGCTTCATGCGCAGACGGGACAGCAGACTCTGGAGGCTTTGCAGGCTGGGCGTAGGTTTCATGGGTGATTCCAAAAAGCGATCACATGATGGAAAGTCTTCACTATACAGCCCCGGTGGGCGCACGTATATTGATCGCCATTGCAAGCCGCCATCCACCGATGGCCCACGACAACCATGACGGAGACTCCATGAGCACCCCCATCTACCGCGGCGTATTCCCGGTCGCCCCCACCATCTTCGACGAACACGGCCAGCTCGACCTGGAAGGCCAGAAGCGCGCCATCGACTTCATGATCGATGCCGGCTCCAACGGCCTGTGCATCCTGGCCAACTTCTCGGAACAGTTCGTGCTCTCCGACGAAGAGCGCGTGCAGGTGCAGAACACGGTGCTGGAACACGTCGCCGGACGCGTGCCGGTGATCGTCACCACCACCCACTTCGGCAGCCAGATCTGCGCCGAGCGCAGCCGCGCCGCGCAGGATGCGGGCGCCGCCATGGTGATGGTGATGCCGCCCTACCACGGCGCCACCTTCCGCGTGTCCGAAAAGCAGATCTACGAGTTCTATGCACGCGTGTCCGAAGCCATCGACATCCCCATCATGATCCAGGACGCACCGGTGGCCGGCACCCCGCTGTCGGCACCCTTCCTGGCACGCATGGCCAAGGAAATCGAAAACGTCTCCTACTTCAAGATCGAAACCGCCGGCGCCGCCTCCAAGCTGCGCGATCTGATCGAACTGGGCGGTGACGCCGTGGTCGGCCCGTGGGACGGCGAAGAAGCCATCACCCTGATCCCCGACCTCGACGCCGGTGCCACCGGCGCCATGACCGGCGGCGGCTACCCGGATGGCATCCGCAAGATCGTCGACGCCTACATGGCCGGCGACACCGAAAAGGCCGCCGAGCTCTACATGCACTGGCTGCCGCTGATCAACTATGAAAACCGCCAGTGCGGCCTGGCCGCCTGCAAGGCGCTGATGCTCGAAGGCGGCGTGATCAAGTCCGACATGCTGCGCCACCCGCAGGCACCGATGCACCCCAAGGTGCGCGAAGGCCTGCTGCGCGTAGCCCGTCGCCTGGACCCGGTGGTGCTGAACTGGGGCAAGTAAGTAAGTCAGCCTGCCCTGCACGCATGCACGCATGCACGCAGGGCAGAACGGCAGTGATTACGACTGCCCGTTCATCCCAAAAAAAATCGCCGCCCGGGCAGCAAGTTCACACACGGGCGGCGGTTTCTTTTTTTGGAGGGGCTATTGCGAAGGTGGTGATCGAACCGGACCGGAAGTTGAACCCTCACCCCGATGCAGCGTTCGCCCCGGCCTCGTTCAAGGCGTCACACTGAAGTCTGGATACAGCACATCATCCTCTCCGGACTTGATCAGAACGGCCACACCCAGATCCTGCAAAAATGCGTACCTGTAGATCTTCGTGCCGAGGGTGCAGTCGAGCACCGCGGCCGATCCGCTCAGGGAAGGATGGATGCCCGATGCTGCGATCGTCTGCGTGATCTTGCAGCTTCTGTCGATGGCTGTCGGCACGGATTTCGGATCGCCATAGCGTTGCGCCATGCTCTTGAAGCTCAGGGTCTGGCCCGGTTCCAGGCTCGGCGGGAGCGAGAGCGCGAGACTGGTGGTCAGGTAGGGAGCGCTCGACACCTCCACCTTTTTGACATAGGACTGCGAACTCAGGTGTTGTATGCCCATGAAGGAGAGGCGCTCGATGGACGAGGTGTCAGAATCGTTTTCGCTGATGTGCAGAAGACCGCCGACGTTCTCCATCGTGAGACGGAGCGTGAACGGTTTCTTCCCCTGATAGGAAAACGTCGTGGCGAGCTTACTGAATCGCGGGCGCCATACCGATGCGGGGGGCGCTGCAGCATCGATGGCGGCGATCACCCGCGCCGGCGGATTCGATCGATCGCGCTTTCCGTCCAAGGCCGTTGCCGGCCAGTCCGCCGCATCCAGATCAGGACGCTCGGTCTTGAGCACGGCGGGGGTGACCGAGCCTTGCAGGGAGCAGGAAACGCGCGTGGCCTGCTTGTCGTTTTCCATGCTCTCGACGATGAATGCACGCTCGATCGTATTCTGTCGCGGCACGCTGCTGGCATGGGTGTCGACGGCAAGCCAGTTGGATTGGCCGACCATGATTTCTGTGCGGGCATAGTCTGATCCGCTGGAGCGCAGGCGATGGGCGTCCTTGACCAGCGGCCGCAAGGTGTCGATGACCTGTGCGACGGATCCTGCAACCACGAATCCCCAATAGTAGTAATGCCCCACCTCCTGCAGATCGGTGACCTCGTCGAAATAGGCCAGCAGCTTCAGTCCGCCCACAGTGACCGGGGCAGCGAAGTTCACCTGATTTTCCGGAGCCGTCTTGCGATCCTTGACCTTGATCCAGGCAAGATCGCCCTTCTGTTCCTGCGCCGGCAACACCTGTCTGGCTGCAGCGTCCTGCGCCAGCGCCCTGAAGAAGCTGCTGGTGCAGCCACTGAACTCCTGCAGGGTCTGCTCGGCCATCTGGGCCGAGGCCGGCAAGGTCATCAATGCAACACTGGCGAAGATGGCGGCGCGCGCCGCGTGAATGCGACTTCTGTATTTCATCCTGTAGTTCCCCCTGCCCTTGTGTGTTCTCGCGCCCTATCCTCATCGCGATCACAAGCCCGGCTTGATGGAAGCGGCACCGGTCGGCGTGCGGGAATCGCTGATATTGCTGCGTGACAATATTTTATTTCATGTCTCGTGATTGTTGTTGATTCGCTTCAGAGGACAGGCTCACCCGCGACAGTTGCGTCGTTCAGGATATGCGTGACCCGAAACATCAAGGCAGGAGATCGCCATGACCGGCTCAGGCCTGCTCGTCGTCCCCGCGTCGGGAAGGTCAGGGAATAGAGCCTGCTTCATCTCTCCCAGCCGGGCCGCATGACCCTGCTCCACATTCTGTGTCATCCTTGCGGCCTGTCTTCGCCATTGCCCAAGCCCCTCAGCACCCAAGGAGTCGATCTTGTCCCATCCCAGTCATTTCCGCCCCGTCGCCCTGGAACACGCCAGCCGCCTGGTCAACCACGGCCCCACGGTACTCATTACGGCCGCCCATGGCGGGCAGCGCAACATCATGGCCGCTGCCTGGTCCATGCCGGTGGAGTTCACGCCGCCGCGCATCGCGGTGGTAATCGACAAGAGCACCCATACCCGCGAGCTGATCATGCAATCGGGCAGCTTCGGCATCATCGTCCCGGGTGCCGCGCAGATGGACCTGACCTATGCCGTAGGGAGCGAAAGCGGTCGCGATATCGACAAGTTCACGCGCCACCATATCAATGCCGGCACCGGCCCGGTCCTGGGCATGCCGGTGCTGGAACAAGGCTGCGCTGCGTGGCTGGAGTGTCGCTGGATCAAGGAGAGCCATACCGAGCAGGCCTATGACACCTTCTTTGGCGAGGTGGTCAGCGCCGCCGCCGATGCCCGCATCTTCGAGAACGGTCATTGGTCCTTCAACGACGCCAATGCCGATCTGCATACCCTGCACCACCTCGGCGCCGGCAAGTTCGTGGTGGCCGGCAACCAGCGCCAGGCCAAACTGGACTGAGTGCAGCGGTGGGCCTGGGCGAGGTCTTTCATGAGGCGTCGCCGTCGTCATCCTGACGAATCTCTGACGGGTTTCTGACGGATGGCTGACACCCGGACCACGCCCAGCAAGGCTTTCCGGGCAGCGCTATAGTGTGACGACACGCCATTCCTTGAACCGTCGTCAGCCATCCGGAAACCGCCATGAACCAGCCAGCCGCCACCCTCGATACCCCCATCCTTGACATCACGCTCGACCAGTTTCGCGACACCATGCTGGCACGAGGCTATGACGAAGTCGTAGAGCGACATTGGGACGGGGGCACCGTCCTCGACACCCACACCCACCCCTTCGAAGCCAACGCCCTGGTGGTCCAAGGCGAGATGTTCCTGACGCTTGATGGCGCAGCAGAGCGCCGCCTGGTCGCGGGCGACCGCTTCCAGGTGCTGCCCGGCACGCCTCATAGCGAACGTTACGGCGATGCCGGCGCGACCTACTGGGTCGCGCGCAAGAACTGAACCGACCGCAGTCACAGCGGCCGCGCCAGCAGCCCGGCCACCTGTCCTCTCAATGCACCTGTAGCACTTCGGTGAAGCAATAGCCCACGCCATGCAGAGTGCGCAGGGGCAAGTCGCCCAGGGTGCTCTCACGCCATTTGCGGCGAAGCCGGCTGACGGTCTTTTCCAGCACGCGCTCGTCAAAGCTGATCCAGTCGGCACCAAAGGCGTGGGCGATGGTCGAGCGGTCCGCGGCATTGCGTGCGCTATCGGCCAGCGCGCGCAGCAATGCGACCTCGCGCACGTTGATCTCCACCGCATCATGTCGGGGTGCCCGCAAGGTGCGTGCCTTGGTATCGAGCCGCCAGACTTCTGACGCGACCCGACGCAGCAGCACATCGATATAGGCATTGAGCAGATCCGTCTGCTCCGGTCTGGCTTCGCAGAAGTCTGCGCCACGTTGCAGCCCGACCACCCGCTGGGCTGCGGTCTCTTCCTGTCCCGCCAGCAGCAGGATGCCCATACCGCCATGCGCGGCGCGGAGTTGTTCTGTCACCGTGTAGCCGGTCCCGCTGGCCTGTCCGACGTCAACGACGGCGATGTCGCAATCCTGCGTCGGCATCAACAGCTTTTCGCCATCGGCCATCACGCTCAGCACCTTGTGCCCCTGTCGCTCCATCAGCTTGCGTATGACGTGACTGTCGCGGCGAGGCCGGCTCGCCTGAATTTCTTCGATCAACAAGATATTGGCCATTTCGTTTTCTCCTTATTACTCGCATTCATTCTTGAGCGGCCTGATCGAAAAAAATAAGGGAATCCGATCAGCCAAAAACCGCCAATGCGTCCTTCCCCTTTTCCAATCGCAGTTCCAGACTTGGCGATGAAGAAATTTATAGAAGAAAACTTAGATTTTCACGCGTCGTCTTTTGCGTCTTTCACGGATTTTTATTGATGAAGGAAAAATATTTTTCGCCGACATCTTTCGGTCGATTCTGCCAGTCTGATCATGGAAGGCATTGCCGAAATATGCTATGGCCACGACGCATTCGGCAGCATGAACGCGATGCATACCGAAAAAAATCCGGTCTCCCCTCGTCGTTATTTTGCTGGTTGCCCTCAATGTTTTGATAGCGGGAAAAATATGTTCCCAAACGGAATTATTGCGTCGCTTCGCCTCCATTTCGGGGTAACTTCCGAACATTCTTCACGAGGTGAACATGAGCCACAGAACCAAACTCAACACACACGCCACACATACCGCACACACCGGCCTGTTGGCCGGACAGCGCATCCTGCTTGTCGATGACTCGGAGGAGGACCGCATGCTGCTCTCCGGTTTCCTGCTGCGCCACGGGGCGCGACTGTATGTCGCACGGGACGGGCAGGACGGCTACCACAAGGCGCAGACTGTGCGGCCCGATCTGATCCTGATGGACATCCGCATGCCGGTCTATGATGGGCTCACGAGCTGCCGCCTGCTCAAGGCCAATTCGGTCACCCGCAACATCCCGCTGATCTTCCTTTCGGCAGCCGATGCCAGTGAAGAAAAGATCTCGGGTCTACGGGCAGGTGCGGTGGATTACATTACCAAACCGTTCGATTTCGAGGAAGTGCGACTGCGCCTGTGCGTGCATCTGCGCTCACCGGTGCACCAGGAGCTGGCGCCCTTGCCAAACACGTCCGGCAGCAGCGCCGCAGACGTCTCACCGGCAACGGTGGGGACTTCCGTCAACAACAGCACTTTCGATGTCGTACTGTTCGAGGCGGCGCGCCGATTGATACTGGAAAAAATCGACCAGCCGATGGGTCTGCATGTCCTGGCCGCCTCCGTGGGGACCAATGCGCGTCGCCTCTCCGTCGCCTTCAAGCATTGCTGCGGCGTGACGGTCTTTGACTTCCTGCGCGAAGAGCGCATGAAGGAGGCCAGGCGCCTGCTCTCCGAAAGTACGCTGGACATCGGTGCCATTGCGCTGGCGATCGGCTACAGCAACACCGCCAACTTCTCCACGGCATTCCGGGATCGCTTCGGCATGCCGCCCAGCCAGTTCCGCCGCTAGCCATTGCGATGATGTGGGCGTCACGCTGGTGCTTGTTGCCTGTCCTGTGGGTCGCATTGGTGTGGCCCACAGCAGCCTGCTCGGCGCAGGCCATCGATCTGTCCCGGTTGCAGTACAGCGAGTCCGTCACCCAGTATCTGCAATTGCTGCGCGATGAGGGGGCCACGGAGCAGTTGTCTTCCGCCATGCAGCGCACGGAGTGGGAAAACATCAACATCTCCGTCCTGCAGGAGGGCTATCGCGAAGGGGCCTTCTGGTTGCGTGGGCAACTGCGCAACGACAGTCCCGTCCCCGTCACACGCTGGCTGGCCATGGGATCGGCGCGCCTGCAGGAGGTGCAACTGCATCTCTCGGAACCGCTCACGACCGGTGTCCCCGGGGCCGGACTGCGCTGGCAGCCGCCGCAGTTCGCCGGCACGAAGTACACCTCTGCGCAACGCGAGGTGCAGGGTCGCACTGCCCTGTTTGCGCTGACGCTGGCAGCGGGCGAGCAACGCACGATGGTGCTGCGGGTGGCCGGCAGCTCGGTGATCGAACTGGGTGTGGCGCTGTGGGAACCCGCCGTATTCCGGGAGGAAGAAGGTCGCGAACTGGCCATCCAGGCCTTCGTCATCGGCATCGCATTGGTGCTGGTGACGTACGCGTTGATCCAGGGCGTGGAGTGGCGCGATCGCGGTTCCGTGCTGATGGCAGTGTGGATCTGCTCGGCGCTGCTCTTCATCCTCAGCTTCCAGGGCTATCTCTACCTCTACCTGCTACCCGGAGGTGGCAGCTGGCTGGTACGCCTCCCCGTCACGCTGGGCTGCCTGACCACCCTGCTCCATCTCAGGATGAGCTACGTGCTGGTCAGCCTGGATCAGCTGCCGCGCTGGGAAAGGCGCTGGAAGCGGATCTACGACGTCATGAGCGTGGTGCTCATCGTGGTGACCACATGGATCGCAGCAGGCGACTTCCGCGCCACCGCCCCAGTGGCCAATGCCATCGCCGCCACCTGCTATCTGATGTGGGCCGCATCGATGCTGCATGGCTGGCGCCACGGGCTGGACAATGCGCGCTTGCTGGCCATCTCCTTTGGCCTGGCCTGGTCGGCGATGTGGCTGAAGATGCTGGAGCTCAACGGCCTGATTGCACACGGCATCCTGCCGGACTGGCAGTTCGCCACCCTGTTCCAGCTCGGCCTGCTCGGCGTGGCCTCTACGATGGTCGTCGGGCGCGCCCTGCAACTGCATCACAAGTTCGAGCAGATGCAGTGGTCCGTGCTCTCCCTGCGCGTGCGCGAACAATTCAAGCTGGAACAGGAGGTCAACCATCGCACCAGTGAATTGCGCGCCGCCCTGGAGGTTGCCGATCAGGCCCGTCATTCCAAGAATGGCTTTTTCACCAGCATCAGCCACGATCTGCGCACCCCGCTGACCTCCATCCTCGGCTTTGCCGACATGCTGCAGGCGGCCGGTGGCGAACAAGGGCGGTATGGACGCATCATCGTGCGCAGCGCCCGCCACATGCTGTCCATGATCAATGACCTCATCGACTACGCCCACGGCGACCGCATGGACCTGTCGCAACCCAGGCCCCTGTATGTGCATGGGTTGCTGCAGACCATCGGCCAGGAAGGCGCGGCCCTGGCCCGACGGCAGCACAATGCTTTCAGCCTTGAGGTCTCGCCGGCGCTGCCACCGGTGCTCAGGATCGACGCCCCCCGGCTGCGCCGCCTCCTGGGCAACCTGCTCGACAATGCTGCCAAGTACACCCGCGAGGGCAGTATCAGGCTGGAAGTCGGCTGGCAGGCGGCGGCCGTGCGCCCCGGCATGGGTGTCATGGAAATGCGGGTCAGCGATACGGGCAGCGGCATTCCCTTACACTACCAGGCAAGCGTGTTCGAGCCTTTCGAACGGGCCGGGGCCGACCGCACGCAACCCGGCCTCGGCATGGGGCTGGCCCTGGTACGTCAATGGATACAGCAGATGGACGGGCAGATCGCCCTGCACAGCCAGCCAGGTCAAGGCACTGTCCTGACCTTGCAGCTGCCGGTCGCCCTGGCGGACGAACAGGACATTGCCCGTGACGACTGTCGCGAAGACAGCAACACGCATCCCCTCATCGATGGAACTGGTCGCCGGCTACTGGTGGTGGAGGACAGTCCCGACATCGCCGACCTGCTGGTAGAGCAACTGGAAATGCTGGCCTTCGAGGTGGAACGGTATGCAGACGGCGAAACCGCCATCGCGCGCATCACGCAGACCGACAAACCCGCTCCGGCGCTGGTGCTGACCGACTACCTGCTCCCCGCGGCAAAGGGAGGCGAGGTCCTGCGGGCCACCCGCCAGCATCTGCCGGGCGTGCCGGTGCTGTTGCTGTCGGCGACCCTGCGGCCGCCGACAGACCGACCCGATGACCTGGCATTCGATGCCTGCCTGCTCAAGCCGGTCAACTTCATGGAATTGCAGGAAACCCTGGCACGCCTGCTGGGCCTGCCGCTGCCGCAGCTGGGCGCGGCGCTGGCTGGAACAGTTGCAGCGGTCGGGACGGTCGCAGCCGTTCCAGCAACCAGCGAGGCGACCGAGGACACTGCCGGACAGGGCCCAATGCCGCCGCAGGAAAGCCTGCAGCAGGCACGCGTATTGATCGACAGTGGTGCGGTCTCGGATTTGCTGGACTGGTGCGATGCGCTACTGCAGCAGCATCCGCAGTGTGCCGGGTTCCAATCCAGGGTGGGTCAATTGCTGCGTGGGGGTGACCTGTTCGCCGTGGAAGCCCTGGTCAATGCAGCGCTCGACCAGCAGAGAGGGCCGGGGAGTGAGGATGTGTCTTGAGCCCGCGCCGGAATGCATTTACGCAGGTCCGCTCATTCGCCGCCACCCGCGCTACCCGCCTCCACCGGCACGGCAGGCTGGTCGCCGCTACGCGCCCGTTCGGCATTGCGCACATTGATCTGGTACTGCAGCTCGGCGTGTTCATAGGCCAGTTGTTCCTTGGGCGAGCGGCTGCAGCCGCCCAGCATCAACACCGAGGCGCTCAGGAGAAGCAGCAGGAGGGGGGCAGGACGGGGCATGTGGATAGTCTCCATCGTTATATTTCTGCCCGGCAATATACTCCTCACCAATCCTCATCGCAAGCGCGGCCGTAAGCGACCGGCCGTTCGCTTCAACCCCGGGCCGCGATCCAGTCCCAGGTATCGGCGGCCGCCATGGGTCGGGCGATGCCATAGCCCTGCCCGTATTCGCAGCCCAGGTGCTGCAGGATGCGCCGGCATTTCTCGGTCTCCAGGCCCTCGGCCACGACAGCAAATCCCAGCTTCTGGCCCAGATGGATCATCGACGGCACGATCTGCTGGTCGGAGTAGTTGCTCTCCATGGTGCGGATGAAGGACTGGTCGATCTTGAGATAATCGGCAGGGATGTTCTTGAGATAGCTCAGGTTGCTGAAGCCGGCGCCGAAATCGTCGATGGCGACCTTCACCCCCAGCCGCTTGATTTCCTGGATCTTGCCGTAGAGCTTTTCCGGGTTCTTGCTCATCGCGCTCTCGGTAAATTCGATCTCGATCAGCCCGGCCGGCAGACGGTGCCGCTGCAGTTGTGCCGCCAGGGCATGCACCAGATCGTCGTTGTCGAAGTCGCGCGCCGACACGTTGATGGCCACTGCAATGGCACGGCCCTGGCGCATCCAGGCAGCAGCCTGCTCGATGCCGTGCTGCAGAACCCACAGCGTGACCTGGCGGATCAGGGCGGTCTTTTCCGCCAGCGGGATGAACAGGCCCGGCGAGATCGGCCCATGCACCGGATGGCGCCAGCGCAGCAGCGCCTCCACCCCGGCGCACTGGCCTGACATCAGCGCCACCTTGGGCTGGAACTCCAGCCACAGTTCATCGGTAGCCAACAGCGCCCCGGGGATGGCCGACAGCAATTCGAAGGAATGCTTCTGCATGCGCCCCAGAGGCTGTTCGTAATGACACTGCAGACTGCCGCATTCCCGCGCCACGTCAATGGCGGTCAGCAGCGCCGGTACCAGTTCATTGTCGTCCGCGCACTGCGACATCGGCACGATCCCCACCGAGATGTCCAGATGATGCGGAATCCCCTGATGCGCCACGGTCGCCGCGAAGGCCTCCTTGATCTGCTCGGCCTGGGCCTGCCAGACGTCACGCCGCTCCAGATAGGCAAAGCTGGTGGTGCCGATGCGATAGAGCGCGATGCCTCCCAGTGCCTGCCGCAGGCGCTCCTTGGCTTCGATCAGGAAGCCTTCCACGTAATCCCAGCCGAGCGCCTTGATCATGTCGGCCAGATAGACGTGCTCGCACACCTCCACCGCCACCGCCGTGAGCTTGTCGAGCCGGCCGTCGACGCTGCGCAAGGTCTGCAGGTCGCCTACCAGGCGGCTGCGATTGGGCAGCGATGTCAGGCTGTCGACATAGCTGGCGTCGCGCAGGATTTCCAGCCGCGCCATCACGATGGCCGCCAGCCGCTGCAGGGTGGCCGCTTCCTCGTCGCTGAACTGCTGGCGCGGCGACTTGCCGATCACGCACAGCGTCCCCAGGTACAGGCCTTCCCTGGTCTGCAACGACGCCCCCGCATAGAAGCGGATGCCCGGCTCGCCGGTGACCAGCGGGTTGTGTGCAAAGCGTGGGTCCTGGCAGGCATCCAGCACCACCATCACCTGGTCCTGCTCGATGACGTGGCTGCAGAAGGACTGCGAACGCGGCGTGGACTGCGCCTGCAGCCCGTGCCGGGACTTGAACCACTGACGGTTCTCCGCCACCAGCGAGACCAGCGCGATCTCGGTCTGGAACAGCCTGGCGGCCAGGTCGGTGACCAGGTCGCACAGCGCATCGGGCTGACTGTCGAGCAGGCAGTAGCTGTCCAGCACGGCCAGGCGCCGCTGTTCTTTTTCGGACGGCACGCACAGTGCGCTGTCCAGTTTCAGGATGTCGGCATGCATGGCAGGCTTAGAAGGTGACCCATTCATCGGTGCCGCCAGCCAGCTGGCGGGCGGGCAGCGGTGTGCTCAGGCGCGGTTCACGCGGGGTACGCGGCGCAGTGTGGCTGGCAGTACGCCCTGCAGTATTGCCCACGCTGCGCGGGGCCGCAACCGTATCCTTTGCCAGCAAGGGCGCTGCCTCTTCCTGCACCTGGGCGACATCGATACGGAATACGCTCACCGCCTGCGCCAGCTCCTGGGCCTGCTGTTGCAGCGATTGCGAAGCCGCTGCCGCCTCTTCCACCAGTGCCGCATTCTGCTGCGTCACCTGGTCCATCTGGCCCACCGCCTGGCTGACCTGCTCGATGCCGGAACGCTGCTCTTCACCGGCGGCGCTGATCTCGCTGATCATGTTGCTCACCCGCTGCACGCTCTGGACGATCTCGCGCATGGTGTCGCCGGCCTCGTTGACCAGTACGCTGCCGGACTCGACCTTGGCGACCGAGTCACTGATGAGGGCCTTGATCTCCTTGGCCGCTGCGGCCGAACGCTGCGCCAGGCTGCGCACCTCGGTGGCCACCACGGCAAAGCCGCGCCCCTGCTCGCCAGCCCGCGCCGCTTCCACGGCCGCATTCAACGCCAGGATATTGGTCTGGAAGGCGATACCGTCGATCACGCTGATGATGTCGACGATCTTGCGCGAGGAGGCATTGATGTCTTCCATCGTCTCTACCACCCGGCTGACCACGCCACCGCCGCTGCTGGCGATATCCGACGCCGCCTGCGCCATGCGGTTGGCCTCGCGGGCATTGGCCGTGTTCTGCTGCACCGTGGAAGTCAGCTCTTCCATCGAGGAAGCGGTTTCCTCCAGCGAGCTGGCCTGCTGCTCGGTGCGCGAGGACAGGTCCAGGTTGCCGCTGGCGATCTGCGAGGATGCAGTGGCGATCATGTCGGTCCCCCGGCGCACGCCGGAGACGATGCCCACCAGACTGGCGTTCATCTCCTTGAGGGCGGCCAGCAGTTCGCCGGTTTCATCCCGCGAGCTCACCTGGATGCGCGCCGTCAGATCGCCACCGGCCACCTGACGTGCCAGGCGCACCGCCGTGGCCAGCGGGCGGGTGATGTTGTTGGACAACCACCAGGCCAACAGCATCGCCAGCACTACCGAAATGACACCGCCACCGATGAGGGTGTTGCCGGTCACCGACTTCAGGCTGGCGGCCTCCTCGGCACGGGCACTCAGCAGGGACGATTCGGAACGGTCCATCTCGCCCAGCAGGGCGCGCATGCGGTCCATCTCGGTCTTGCCCTTGCCGGCCTGTTCAAAGTTCACCACGGCGGCCATCTGTTCGCGGCCGTCACGCACCGCGCGCCGCAACGCGATGGCAGGGTCGATGGCCGACGCCAGCCAGCGCCCTTCGGCCTCACTGATCTGCTGCAGGCGCTGCTGCTGCGCCGCATTGTCGGCGGTCAGCTCACGGGCCTTGGCCAGATACTGCTTGAAGCTGGCGTTGCCCAGCTGGTAGGGCTCCAGCGAGGCGTCATTGCCGGTCAGGGAAAAGCCACGTTGGCCGGTCTCGATGTTGATCAGGCTTTCCATCATGCCTTGCACCTGGTCGCGCACATCGTAGGTATGCACGTTCCATTCATTGGCTGCCCCCAGGCGAGCGAAGTTGGCGTAGGCCACACTGACCAGGATCACCAGGATGGCGGCCACCATGCCGAAACCGATATACAGGCGGGTGCCGATTTTCAGGTCAGAGAGTTTCATGATTATTTTTCCGTTGAGACAGACAAGGTTCCTGGAGAGACGGCGCCCTGCACACCGCGGGCGCCGCTTGCTTTTTTATTTTTCACGTTCACAATCTTGCAAATGCGTGACATACTGATAAAAATCACCAAAACAAACACGCATCTTTTCGGTGCATTTGTGCTTAAATTAAAAATGCAACGGATTTGAACGGATAAATAGGAAAAATATCCGTATTTCTTCAAATTATTTTTGATTGCCAAAAACACAATGGATCATGTCACCCCTCAACCCGACGACCTGACCGATCTCCCCCTTCTACGGCCCGGCGCCGTGGCGCGACAATTGGGCATGTCAGTGGAGACCCTGCGCGCCTGGGAGCATCGCTACGGCATTACCTCCTCGCAGCACAGCGGCGGTGGCCAGCGCGCCTATTCGCAGGACGACCTGCAGCGACTGGGCTGGATCAAACGGCTGGTCGACGCCGGACACCGGATCGGCAAGCTGGCCGCCCTGTCACCACAGGAGCTGGAGTCGCTGACCCTGAGCTTGCCGGGTACGGAGACACCCGCGAGCGACCAGGGCGCAGCGATGTCGGCGTCGAAGCGACTGGCCGTGGTCGGCCCCTGGATTTCCACCAAGGCTGGCAGAGAGGCACTGGTGCGACAGCATTTCAGGATCACCGTCGCCGTCGAGTCGCTGGATCAACTGGACCTGCGCGGCGTGGAGAGCGACATGCTGGTGCTGGAGAGCGCGGTGCTGGAGAGCGACCTGGACCTGCGGCTGAACGAGCTGCGGCACGCCCTGGCCCAGGTACCGGTATTGATCCTGTACCGTTTCGGCTCGGCGGAGGTGGTGGCGCGCCTGGAACAGGCCGGTCATCGACTGCTGCGCAAACCCATGGATGGCCTTGACGCCGACTGGCTGGGCAACCATATCCAGCGCATCGAACTGCCGGCCACGGCCACCTCATCGGAGGATGAAGCCAGCGTACCGCTGCCGCGTTTCAGCGAGAGCGACCTGGCCCTGATCTCCGAGGCATCCGACCGCATGCAGTGCGAATGCCCGCGCCACCTGGCCGAGCTGTTGACCGCCCTGGTCGGCTTCGAGCGCTACAGCCGCCAGTGCGAAGATGAATCGGCAGAAGAAGCAGCGCTGCACCGGTCGCTCTGCATTGCCGCCGGGCGCGCCCGCCTGCCACTGGAAGAAGCCCTGCAGCGTCTGACCCAGGTGAAGGGCATCACGCTGCCGTAGTACCTGGCGCTGACAAAAAAAGCGCGCCCGATGGGCGCGCTGTCGGCACTGCAAGGCGCTGAACGCTCAGGGATCAGAACTGCTCCCAATCCCCTTCTGTTGCAGCGACCGCTGCACCCCTGGCCGGTGCCGGTGCCGCCGGCAAGGCCTTGGCCACGGCCGGAATGCTCCTGGCCTGCGGCTTGCGCGGCAAGGCCGGCGCACGCGGCGAGATATCCACGCCGCGCGTCGGCGCCATATTGACCGCACCGGCGGCCGGACTGCGTGCCACTTCGCCGCTGCTCAACCGGAAGATGCTGACGGTCTCGCACAGACGGCCGGACTGCTCCTGCAGCGATTGCGCCGCCGCAGCCGCCTGCTCCACCAGGGCCGCGTTCTGCTGGGTCGTTTCATCCATCTGGACGATGGCCTGGTTGATCTGCTCGATGCCGTCGCTCTGCTCACCGCTGGCGGCAGTGATTTCGGCCACCACGTCGGTCACCCGCTTGACGCTGGCGACCACCTCGCTCATGGTCGAACCGGCCTGCTCCACCAGACGACTGCCGCTTTCCACGCGCTCCACCGATGCGTCGATGAGGCCCTTGATCTCCTTGGCCGCCGCCGCGCTGCGCTGGGCCAGCGTGCGCACTTCCGAAGCCACCACCGCAAAACCACGCCCCTGCTCACCGGCCCGCGCCGCTTCCACCGCCGCATTCAAGGCCAGGATATTGGTCTGGAAAGCAATGCCATCGATCACGCTGATGATGTCCACGATCTTGCGCGAGGCATCGTTGATCTCGCCCATGGTCTGCACCACCTCGCCCACCACACTGCCACCCTGGATCGCCACGGCCGACGCGGTCTCCGCCAGCGTATTGGCCTGGCGTGCATTGTCGGCGTTCTGGCGGACGGTAGAAGTCAGTTCCTCCATGGCCGAGGCCGTCTCTTCCAGTGCACCGGCCTGCTGCTCGGTGCGCGAGGACAGATCGAAGTTGCCAGTGGCAATCTCGGCCGAAGCGGTATTGATGGTGTCGCTACCCTGCCGCACTTCGGTGACGATGCGATGCAGGTTGTCATTCATGGCCTTCAGTGACGCCAGCAGCGCACCGGTCTCATCGCGGGAGGTGGCATGGATCTGCACCGTCAGGTCGCCGGCCGCCACTGCGGTGGCCACTTCCACGGCCTCATTGAGCGGCCGCGTGATGGAACGGGTGATCAGCACCGCACACAGCACCGACAGGATGACGGCGGCCACCGACAGCAACAGCATGATGTTGACCGCCATGGCGGAGGCAGCATTGGCACGCTCCACGCTCTTGTCCATGAGCTCGGCCTGGAACGCCGTCATGGCCTTGAGCGCAGCGAAATACTTGTCCTGCACCGGGATGGTCTGATCGAACAGTTGGGTGGTCGCCTCATCCCTCTTCTGTTGCTGGATCAGCTCGACGACCTTCTTGCGCTCGCGGGTGTAATCGTCGCGCGAGAGCTTGAGCGCATCGATCAATTCACGCCCACGCGGCGTGTTGATCAGCTTGTCCATCTGCGCCATGTGCTGGCCGACTTCAGCCGTATTGAGCTCGACCCGGTCGAGGTATTTCCTGGCCTCCTCCGGGTTGCGCGCCAGGATGGCATTGCGCAGGCTGCGTGCGGCGGTATTGATCTTGTCGCTCATCTGGGCGCCGAGGGCGACCTTGACGTAGCGATCGTTGACGATCTCCGCCGTGGCGGCACTCACCGTCCACAGGTTCTTGATGCCCACCCCGGCGATGACACACATCACCACGATCAGCGCCGCAAAGCAGGCGCCGAGCCGAACGCTGATCCTGATATCCGTGATTTTCATGTTGACTCCCCCTTGTATGAATACTTCAGCTCCCAAACCATCCTGAATCCGCTTATCCGGGCTCACTCCCGCATCCGGAGTTCCCCGACTATATACGATTTATTTGTTAAATTCGATAAATACGGCAATAGCGTTGGATTTTGACCTCATGCGACTCTCATGTCATGAAAAGATGCCATCGATGCTGCGAGGAACGATGATCTTTTCCCACCGAGACCCGCCACAACAAGCCGCAAACCCGCTATCTAAGCGATAAGCATTCGCGCCAACAAAACAACAGGGCATTTAATGCACATCAAATGCGCCCGACTTTCCCGCGCACAAAGCATTGCAACAAAGGAAATAAAAGCACGGATGCGCTAAAATACAATTGGTTAATTTGATTAATTTGATTTCAAGTTGACATGATTGCCCCGTTGTCACCGCGGAGAAACGCCATGCCCCTCAAACGTCTCAACAACAAGGTCAGGATCACGTCCATCGTGCTGGCCATCCTGGGCAGTGCCATGTTCGGCTATGCCCTGCTCAACGGCAGCTTGGCCGGACGCCAGGCGGCGCTGAAGTCAGGGCAGACGGCCACCATGAATATCGCCACCGGTCTGGCCACCCAGGTCAATCTCAGTTTTCGCGCAGCCGACCTGCTGTTGCAGGAAATCGCCGCACTGGACAACGACAATCCGCTGGATCGGCGTGGCCTGCGCAAGCTGGTGGAGGAATTGCTCAATCGACAGAGCCGGCTCTTTCCCGAGATGGACACCCTGCTGGTCATCGACGAGCAGGGCCGCATCCTGCAACGCTGGCCGGCTGGCAGCAATATGTCCGCCACCACCCTCTCCACCAGTCCCGACGGGCCGGCATCCACCTCGGAAGGCGGATTGAAGATCGGCGCGCCGATGATCAGCCGCGTCACCGGTCACTGGGTGATCCCACTGGCCCGCACGCGCATGCGCCAGGGCAAGCCGGCCGGAGAATTCCGGCTGGGCGTGAGTCTGGAGCATTTCCAGCGTCTCTTCGACGAGGTGAATATCGGGGCGCAAGGCTCGCTGCTGCTGGGTAGCCGCGACGGCGTGATGCTGCTGCGCCGTCCCTATGGCGAACAGTTCCTCGGCAAGAACATGGTCGAGCTGCCGCTCTACCGGGATCACGTACGCCAACGCTCCTCCGGTTGGGCCGACATCAACTCGATGCAGGACGGCATACGACGGCTGCACTACGTCACGGGGGTGCCGGACTATCCGCTCTTCGTCAGCGCCGCCCTGGCCCATGACGAGATGCTGGCCGACTGGCACGCCGCCCAGGCTTCGCAGCTGCTGGTGATTGTCGCCGCGGCCCTAATCATCGGTCTGCTGACCGCCTACCTGCTGCGCGTGGTCCGCATGCGCGATCGCGCCGAGGACGAAATCGAAAAGAAGAACCTGTCCCTCAAGCTGCTCACCGAAAACCTGCGCGCCCAGGCCATGCTGGATGGCATGACCGGCATTCCCAACCGGCGCTACCTGGATGAACAGCTGCAACTGGTGATGCAGAACGCCAGCCGCAGCAAGAGCGCGCTGTCACTGGTGATGCTGGATGTGGATTACTTCAAGAAATACAACGACCTCTATGGCCACATCCAGGGCGACTACTGCCTGCAGGACATCGCCCGCACGCTGCAGACGGTGCAGCGCCGGCAAGGCGACCTGGCGGCCCGTTATGGGGGAGAGGAATTTGCCATCCTGCTGCCCGATACCGACCTGGCCGGGGCGCACAGGATTGCGCAGAAGGTGGTGGACGCTGTCCGGGCGCTGGCGATCCCGCATGAAGGCAACGCCCATGGGGTGGTCACCATCAGTGCGGGGGTGTATACCTGCGTGCCGCGTCCGGAGACCCGCATCGAGGACATCTTTGCCGGCGCCGACCGCGCGCTATACCGGGCCAAGGACGACGGACGCGACCGCGTTGCGGATTACCAGCCGCCCCACACGGTGGTCAGTGGCAAGGCCGGGCAGGACGGGCGGTCCGGGGATGCCCCGGCCTGACGCCTGACGCCTGACGCCTGACGCCTGACGTCGATGGCAAGGCGATCGGCACAGGCATCAGCAAAGGCCGCGGCCTCAGCCGATCCGGGCCGGACTCAGGGCGTCGGCCTGCACGCCGAAGCGGGCGATATGCTCCGGTATCGACTGGCCGCGCACCAGCGCCGCATAGGCCTCGCCGGCTGCGGGGGCGGACTGGATGCCATAGCCGCCCTGCCCGGCCGCCCAGAAGAAGCCCGGCAGTTGTGCATCGTAGCCACCGACGAAGCTGCCATCGGCCACAAAGGAACGCAGACCGGCCCAGATATGCGCAGGCCGGCGGATTTCCAGGGTGGTGCCGTTCTGGATATGGTCGATGGCAATGGCGATATCCAGTTCCTCGGCCTGCACATCCTGCGGCGGCACCGGATCGGCATTGGCCGGGGACCCCAGCAGCAGGCCGGCGTCGGGCTTGATGTAGAACGCCTGGTCCACCGGCATGAACATCGGCCAGTGGGCGCTGTCAGGTGGCGCCGCAAAGGTAAAGGCAGAACGACGGCAGGGTTGCAGACCGATGCTGGCGGCTCCGGCCAGGCTGCCGATCTGATCGGCCCAGGCACCGGCGGCATTGATGACCACCCCGGCGCGCAACGGCCCCTGGGAGGTGCCGACCTGCCACTCCTGTGCAGCGTCGTCGCGCACAATGGCCTGCACCTCGGCATGGCACAGCAGCCGGGCACCGGCCGCGCGCGCACCGCGCAGGAAACCCTGGTGCAGGGCATGCACGTCGATGTCGCTGGCATCTTCCTCATAGACCGCGCCGATCAGGTCTTCCCCGCGCAGCACTGGCACCATCGCCAGGGTCTGCTCGCGGTCCAGGCGCTGCACCTTGTCCGATACCGAGCGCACCAGCGCTTCGTGCTCATCCAGCTCGGCCTTCAAGGCCGCGCCGGCATAGAACAGCGCGCCACGCGGCGTGAGCAGGGGATGTTCGGCAAATCCCTCGGGCGGATGGTCGAAAAAGGCGCGACTGGCGCAGGTCAGCGCCCGCACCTGCGGCGGGCCGTAGCTTTCCATGTAGAGCGCGGCCGAGCGGCCGGTGCTGTGATAGCCCGGCTGCGACTCGCGCTCCAGCAGCAGCACGCTGCCATGCGGCGCCAGCCAGTAGGCGATGGAAGCGCCGGCAATGCCGGCGCCGATGATGAGGTAGTCCACCCGCTCCGCTGCGCTCATGCTCATGCTCCCGGTGCTCGATCAGAGCGCGGCCACGACGGCCACTTCCACATCCAGCCCCGGCAGCATCAGCAGCGCCTGCACGCAGGCCCGCGTGGGCGCATGGCCGGCCGGCACCCAGGCTTCCCACACCGCATTGAAGGCAGCGAAATGCTCCGGGCTGGACAGCCACACATTGGCCGAGACGATCTGCTCGCGAGAGATGCCCTGCGCCTGCAACTGCGCATCGATCTTGGCCAGCACTTCGCTGGCCTGCTGCGGGATGGGTGCGCCGGCGTTGTCCGGCACCTGGCCGGAGACGAAGGCGAAGCCGTTGGCGATGACCAGCTGGCTCATGCGGGCATTGGTGTTGAAGCGTTGGATAGGGTTCATGTTTGCGTTAATCGTATAAAAAATAAGTATTCACCAGATCAGAAAGACGCTCACCGTTCGTGCTGGGTAGCGCCTTCGATACGGCCCTGACGGGCCTACTCAGTCCGAACGGGTTCAGATTGATGGGTCACTGCAGCTCAAACGGCAGGGCCACCCGCCGCACCGGCTGCCTGCCCCTCGAAGATAGGCGGATGCGTGACGATGGACTTCAGCGGCGCCTGCACCGTCTTCAGTTGGGCGATATCGGGACGTGGCCGGCGCAGCGCGACGTCGCCGTCGAAGGCCTGCTCCAGCGCCGCCGCGCAGCCCAGCAGGCGCGCATCGCCCCGGAACGGGCCGGTGACCTGCAAGCCGAAGGGCATGCCGCGATGGTCGCGTCCGCACGGCAGCGAGATCGAGGGATTGGTCGCCAGCGTGACCACGTAGGTCAGGGCCAGCCAGCGGTAATAGTTTTCCAGGGCGACGCCATTGACCTCCTTCAGGTACAGCTCGCTCCACGGGAAAGGCGAAACCGGCGTGGTCGGCGAGACGATCAGGTCATAGCGCTCGTAGAGCTGCTGGAAGCGCCGGAAGATACGGGTCTGCTCGCCCTGCGCCCAGGCGCAGTCGGACAGGCTCATCGCCGCGCCCATCTCGTAGTTGGCGCGGGTATTGGGTCCCAGCGAGGACGGATCGCGCCGGTAGGCAGCCTCGAAGCCGGCCACGAAGGCCTCGGCCCGGATCACGTCGAAGGCGCGATGCGCCTCGCCCATGTCCACCTGCACCGGCTCGCACACCTTCACCAGACCGGCGATGGCGGCGATCTTGTCGCGGAATACCTGGCGGATGCCGTCATCGACCTCGCACACACCGAAGTCCTCGGTATAGCCGATCCGCAATTGTGCCAGGTCGATCTCCGGCAAGGACGCGAACTCGCTATCGCTGACCGCATAGCCCAGCGGATCGCTGGCGTGCAGACCGATGGTGGCGCGCAGTTGCAGGACCGTATCGGCCACGTCCCGCCCCATCGGGCCGACCACCGAGATCGGCGTCCAGCCCAGGGTCTTGCGCTCGCTCGGCACCAATCCCGGCGAGGGACGGAAGCCCACCACGCCGCACTTGGCCGCCGGAATGCGCAGCGAGCCACCGGTATCCGAACCCGAGCACAGCGGCAGCAGATCGGTCGCCAGCGCCGCCGCCGAACCGCCCGAGGAGCCACCGGCATTCAACAGCGGATTGAAGGGGTTGCCGGTGGCGCCCCACACCGTGTTGCGACTGTTGGCACCGGCCCCCATCTCCGGCACGTTGGTCTTGCCGGCGACGATCGCCCCGGCCGCACGCAGGCGCGCCACCAGTGCGTTATCCCGCTCCGGCACATTGCCGCGATAGAGCGGCGAACCGTAGGTGGTCAACAGGCCTGCGGTCTCTTCCAGGTCCTTGATGCCGATCGGCAGACCGTGCAGCAGGCCCAGCGGCTGGCCGTCCATGACGGCCTGCTCGGCGGCGCGTGCTTCGACCCGGGCGCGCTCGAAGCAGGTAGCGGTGACGGCATTGATGTGCGGATTGATGGTCTCGATGCGGGCGATGCAGGCTTCCAGCAATTCGACCGGGGACAATTGCCGGCTGCCGATCAGCCGGCGCAGTTCGACCGCGCTTTTTTCGACGATGTTTTCTTGCATGCTTTTCCCTCGGGTTGGTTCAGGCCGGCTGCATCTGGCCGGCGGTCTTGGTGGTGCGGATGAACAGGCTCACCAGCACCGAGAACAGGGCCGCCGCGATCAGGAAGCCGAAGGCGTAGTCATAGTTGGCGAAGGCGCTGACCAGGAAGCCGATCACCAGCGGCGAGATAAAGCCGGCCAGCTGACCACCCAGGTTGACCATGCCCACGCCGCTGCCCACCAGTTGCGCCTGCAGCATCTTGGTCGGCAGCGCAATGCAGGTGGCCAGCACGAAGGACTTGAAGAAGTAGGCCAGGCATTGCCAGGCGATCACACCCTCGACCGTGGCGGCGGTGTACATGCAATAGACGAACACTGCCGTCAGCAGGGAACTGGCGATCAGCAGGATCTTCTCGCGGCCGTCGAAGAAGCGCACCATCACCCAGCCGCCGATGGCGGTGGACAGGCCGGCCATGATATAGGGCAAGGGCAGCAACAGGCCGACCGCCTTCAGGTTCAGGCCGCGCACGGTCATCAGGTAGGTCGGCATCCAGCTGTCCAGGCCCTTGTTGATGATGGACAGGCCAAACCACACCGCCACGATCTGCCACATCAGCGGCATCTGCAGCAGCGCCTTGAAGGCGGCCTTGTTGATGGCCTTGCTGCCCGCCACGCCATGGCGCACCGGACGCACGCAGAACCAGTACACCAGCGCAAACACCAGACCGGCGATGCCGATGGTATGGAACACCGCACGCCAGCCGAAATGCAGGATCAGCGGCGCAATCAGCAGCGGCGCCAGCATGCTGCCCACATAGTTGGACGACATCAGCAGCGAAGACATCTTGGGCCGTTCCTCGCGGGTGAAATGCTCGGCCACACCCTTCACGCTGGCCGCCGGGAAGGCGCCCTCGCCCATGCCGAACACGAAGCGGATCACCACCAGGCTGGTGATGGACCAGGCCATGCCGGTCACGCCCGTGAAGACAGACCACAGCAGGATGGAGATGACGATGACCGGGCGTGAACCAAAACGGTCGGCCAGCCAGCCGCCCGGCAGTTGCAGCAATGAATAACCGAGGAAGAAACTCGACAGCAGCACGCCCAGTTCGGCCGGCTTCAGCTGGAACTCACTGGCGATCTGGGTGGCTGCGAAGGTGATCGCCGCCCGGTCGATGTAGGAGACGCACCAGCCCAGATACAGCAAGACCAGCACCAGGTATTTGTACTTGCCCTTCGTTACCGCAGCATCCATGAAGCATTCCCTTCCGGCATGACGACGGTCGCACGCCGTCGATTCGTGGATTCATCCTAAGCCGGCCCATGGTTTGCCACAAGTACAAGTTTTCGAATAACTGATTGCCGAATCGGCAAACCGATCTACAATCGTGGCATGTCCATCATCCATACCCGCGTGCTGCAGGAGACTGCGGTGCGCTACTTCCTCGAAGTCGTGCGGCGCGGCTCCATCACCGAGGCCGCCAACACGCTCAATGTCGCCTCCTCGGCCATCAGCCGCCAGATTGCGCGGCTGGAGGCGGAGCTGGATACACCCCTGTTCGAGCGCGTTTCACGCGGCATGCGCCCCAATGCCGCCGGCGAATTGCTGGCCGCGCATGCCTTGCGCATGCAGCTGGAGGCCGACCGCATCGGCAATGAACTGGCGGCCCTGAAGGGATTGCGGCGCGGTGAGGTCAAGTTGGCCACCACGGAGGGTTTCGCGCTGGAGTTCGTGCCGGCCGCCATCGAACATTTCTGCCGCCAGCACAAGGGCATACGCTTCCAGCTGACGGTGGGCAATGCGGTGCATGTGGCGCAGCAGATCCGCGAAGGCGCGGTCGATCTGGGCCTGACCTTCACCATGGCACCGGACCCCGACATCAAGGTCGAGTTTGCCCAGCGCGCGCCGATCATGGCGGTGATGCGACCGGACCACGAACTGGCCCATCGGCGCCAGGTCACGCTCTCGGAACTGGCGCCCTACCCGCTGGCCATGCCGCAGAAGAACATCACCATGCGCCGCCTGATCGACGCCTGCTGCAGCCGTCGCAACGTGCTGCTGGAACCGACCATGGCGGCCGATTCCATCAGCGCCCTGCTGTGCTTCGTGATGTCGGGCAATGGCATCGGCTTCTCGGCGGCGCTGCCCATCCGCAGGCTGGTGCGCGAGGGACAACTGGTGGCACGACCGATCCGCGACAAGGACATGAACACCCTGCAGCTGGAAATCCAGTCCCTGGCCGGGCGCACCCTGCCCGATGCGGCCCGGGCCTTCCTCAATACCCTGATTGCGCGTGCCAGCACCCCGCATGCCGGCTCCTGGTCGGCAGCCTAGGCTTCTTCCGGCTCCAGGGCACTGGCACCTTGCAGCACCAGCAGCGGCGCCAGGTGGAAAGAGCGCTCCAGGCGTGCCTGCGGATCTTCCATGTGCTCGGCGACGACGCCCATGCAGGCCGCCACCAGGCAATGCGCCACATCGATGGGCGTCAATCCGCGCCGCAGCTCGCCCCTCTCGTAGGCGATATTGAGCACTGATGTGAGGTGATCCAGCGCCCGCAGGCTCAGGATTTCCAGACGGTCACCCAGTTCCTCGGGCAATTCGGGTGTGCCGCGATAACGCAACACGACTTCCATGCGCCGCCGCTGGCGGACATCACGCAGGCAATCCAGCATCTTCAGCCACAGCACCTCGCGCAGCAGGAGCAGCGGCTGGTCGCTCTGGCGATAGACCGCCAGCTCGCCGCCGATGTCGAAAGGCCAGACCATGTCTTCGAAGACCGCCTTGACCAACGCCGTCTTGTCGGGAAAGTGCCAGTACACCGCCCCGCGGGTGAAGGCTGCGCTGGCGGCTACGTGTTCCAGCGTGGTGGCCCGTACGCCGCGCCGGGCGAACGCCGCCAGCGCGGCGTCGAGCAGGATGGCGCGGGTCCGGTCGGCACGCGAGGTCATGGCGCAGCGGTGGCAAGGTCGCCGGTCACCGGCGTTCCTGTGCGCTCTATCCAGCCGCCGCCCAGGGTCTTGTAGAAGGTCACCAGGTTGGTCCAGCGCGATAGCTGCGTGCCGATCAGGGTCTTCTGCGCCGAATACAGCGTGCGCTGTGAATCCAGCAAGGTCAGGTAGCTATCCACCCCGCTGTTGAAGCGCGCCTGCGAGAGCCGATACGCCTCCCCGCTGGCTTCTACCAGCGCTTCCTGGGCCTGCAGCTGGCGACCCAGGGTATTGCGCTGGGCCAGGGCGTCGGAGACTTCCTGGAACGCAGTCTGGATGGCTTTCTCGTATTGCGCCACGCTGATATCGCGGCTGACGGTGGCGATGTCGAGGTTGGCCTGGTTGGCGCCCCCATCGAAGATCGGCAACGAAATCTGCGGCACGAAACTCCAGGAACCCGAACCGCCCTTGAACAGCCCTGCCAGGCGCGCGCTGGCGGTGCCGGCGTCGGCAGTCAGACTGATGCTGGGATAGAAGGCCGCGCGCGCAGCGCCGATATTGGCATTGGCCGCACGCAGGTTGCGCTCGGCTTCGACGATGTCGGCCCGCCGCTGCAACAGTTCGGAGGGCAGCCCCGGCGGGATGGTCGCGAGAGGACTGGCGGCGGCCAGTGCCGTATCCGGCAAGCCATTGGGCAGCAGGCGTTGCGGCAGGTCCTTGCCGACCAGCAGCACCAGGGCATTACGGTCCTGATCGACCTGGGCGGTGTAGCTTTCCACGTCGACCCGCGCACTCTCCACACTGGTCTGCGCCTGGCGCAAGGTCAGCGCCGAGGCCGAGCCCAGTTCGGCACTACGCTGCGTGAGCGCATAGCTGCTGCTCTGGCTGGCCAGCGTGTCCCTGGCCAGGCGCAGCCGGTCCTGGTCGGACGCCAGCGTCAGCCAGGCCGTGGCGACTTCGGCGATCAGGCTGATCTGGGTACTGCGGCGTGCCTCGGCGGTGGACAGGAAAGATTGCAGCGCCTGCTCCTTGAGGCTGCGCACGCGTCCGAACAGGTCCAGCTCGTAGGCACTGAAACCCAGCGTGGCGGTATAGCTGCGCGCCGTCAGCGCGCGGCCGGTAGCGGAAAGATCGGCTGGCGTGCGGCTGGCCGATTCGCTGGTGGCGGCATTGATGGTCGGGAACAGCGCCGCCCGCTCCACACCATATTGCGCACGGGCCTTTTCGATATTGAGCACCGCCACGCGCAGGTCACGGTTGTTGGCCAGGGCCAGTGCGATCACCTCTTGCAACGCGGGATCGGTGAAGACGTCACGCCAGCCGATATCGGCCACGGCGGTGATGGTGGTCGGGGTGGCGGTGGCGGCCCCGCCGGTATCACCCGAGAAGTGCGCGGCCACCGGTGCTGCCGGCCGCTGGTAGTCCGGCATCAGGGTGCAGCCGCCCAGCAGCATGGCCACCAGCAAAGGCGTCATCAGCAAGCGGAAAGGACGTGCGGTGCGCGGGGTCAGGGAAGGTGTCATGTCAGTGCTCCGGAGAAATCGCGGCCTGGGCCTGCGATGCGGGGGAAGGCTTGCGGGCGAACAGCTTCATGATGATCACGAAGAACAGCGGCACGAAGAAGATCGCCAGTACCGTGCCGGAGAGCATGCCCCCGATCACGGCCGTACCCAGCGCATGCTGTGCGCCGGCACCGGCGCCACTGCCCAGCACCAGCGGCAGCACGCCCAGGATGAAGGCCATCGAGGTCATCAGGATCGGCCGCAGGCGCATGCGTACCGCTTCCAGGGTGGCCTCGACCAGGTCCTTGCCGCTCTCGTACAGGTCCTTGGCAAACTCCACGATCAGGATGGCGTTCTTGCAGGCCAGGCCGATGGTGGTCAACAGGCCGACCTGGAAATAGACATCGTTCATCTTCCAGGTCAGGATGGCGCCCAGCAGCGCGCCGAACACCCCCAGCGGCACCACCAGGATCACCGAGAAAGGCACCGCCCAGCTCTCGTAGAGCGCCGCCAGCGCCAGGAACACGATCAGGATCGAGATCGCATAGAGGATGCCGGTCTTGCCACTGGATGCCTTCTCTTGCAGCGACAGGCCGGTCCACTCGTAGCCGATGCCGGGCGGCATCTTGGCCAGTGCTGCCTCGACGATGGCCATGGCCTGGCCGCTGGAGGCTGCCCCCGGAAGCGCCATACCCAGTATCTCCATGGATGGCACACCGTTGTAGCGTTCCAGACGCGGCGAACCGGAAGTCCAGCTGGCCGTGGAGAAGGCGCTGAACGGGACCATGGTGCCGGCGCTATTGCGTACATACCAGCGGTCGATGTCCGAGGGCAGCATGCGGTATTGCGCATCGCCCTGCAGCATCACCTTCTTGACCCGGCCCTTGTCGATGAAGTCGTTGACATAGCTGCTGCCCCAGGCCGTGGCGATGGTGTCATTGATGTCCGACATCGCCACGCCCAGCGCACCGGCCTTGTCGGTATCGACCTGCAGGCGGAACTCGGGCGTATCCTCCAGCCCGTTGGGGCGCACCGCGACCAGTCGCTTGTCCTGCGCCAACGTAGCCAGCAACTGGTTGCGTGCCTGCATCAGCGCCGCATGGCCGAGGTTGGCCTCGTCCTTCAACATCAGGTCGAAACCGGTCGCATTACCCAGTTCGGACACCGCCGGCGGCGCGAAGGCGAACACCTTGGCGTCGCGCATGCCGGCAAACGCCGCGCCGGCCTTGGCGGCCACATCGGTCACGGACAGCCCTGGCCCCTTGCGCTCATCCCACGGCTTGAGCTTGATGAAGGCAAAGCCCATGTTCTGGCCGCTGCCCGCGAAGCTGAAACCGGAGACCGCAAAGACACCCGAGACCGCATCCTTCTGGTCCACCAAGAAATGCTGCTCGACCTGACGGATGACTTCGTCGGTGCGCGCCTTGGTCGCACCGGAGGGCAATTGCAGGATGGCGAACAGCGTTCCCTGATCCTCATCGGGCAGGAAGCCCACCGGCAGCTTCATGAAGCCCGTCACGACCAGCGCCAGCAGCACGGCGTAGCCAGCCATGTAACGCCAGCCGCGCGCCAGCATGTGACGCACGATGCCCTGGTAACGATGGTTGCCGCGATCGAACTGACGGTTGAACCAGCCGAAGAAGCCGCTGGTGGCCAGCGCATGGCCTTTGGCCGCCGGCTTGAGCAAGGTCGCACACAGCGCCGGAGTAAGCACGATGGCCACCAGCACGGACAGTGTCATGGCCGAGACGATGGTGATGGAGAACTGCCGATAGATCACGCCGGTCGAGCCACTGAAGAAGGCCATCGGCACAAACACCGCGGCCAGCACCAGGGCCACGCCCACCAGCGCACCGGTGATCTGGCCCATCGACTTGCGGGTCGCCTCCTTGGGCGGCAAGCCCTCCTCGGACATCACCCGCTCGACGTTTTCCACCACCACGATGGCATCGTCGACCAACAGACCGATGGCCAGCACCATCGCAAACATGGTCAGGGTGTTGATGGTGAAACCGAACGCGGCCAGCACACCGAAGGTCCCCAGCAGCACTACCGGCACGGCGATGGTGGGGATCAGCGTGGCACGGAAATTCTGCAGGAACAGGTACATCACCAGGAACACCAGCACCACGGCTTCGATCAGGGTGCGCACCACTTCCTCGATGGAGATACGCACGAAGGGCGTGGTGTCATAGGGCTTCTGCACCTTCATCCCGGCAGGGAAGAACTTTTCCAGCTGGGCCACCCGGGCGTCGATGGCCTTGACCGTGTCGAGCGCATTGGCGCCGGTGGCCAGCTTGATGGCCAGGCCGGCCGCCGGCTTGCCGTTGTAACGCCCCACCGAGGTATAGCTCTCGCTCCCGAGTTCGATGCGGGCCACGTCACGCAACTTGACCCTGGCGCCATCGGTGAGGGTGCGCAGCACGATGTTCTGGAACTGCTCGGCCGTACGCAGGCGGGTCTGGGCGGTGATGGTGGCGTTGATCTGCTGGTTCTTGGCAGCCGGCAGACCGCCCAGTTGGCCAGAGGACACCTGCACGTTCTGCGCCTGGATGGCATTCTTCACATCCAGCGGGGTGAGCCCGTAGCTGTTGAGCTTGTTGGGATCGAGCCAGATCCGCATCGCATACTGTGAGCCGAACAAGGTGGTGTCCCCCACGCCGTCGACCCGACTGAGGGCGTCCTGGATGTTGGCCGCCACGTAGTCCGACAGGTCCGAGCCGCTCATGCTGCCGTCTTCGGAGGTGAAGGCCAACACATTGAGGAAGTTGGTGGCGGACTTGGTCACCGTGATGCCCTGCTGCTGCACTTCGGAGGGCAGCAGAGGCGTGGCCAGCGACAGCTTGTTCTGTACCTGCACCTGGGCGGTGTCCGGGTTGGTGCCGTTCTCGAAGGTCAGCGTGATGGTCACGGTGCCGGAAGACTCGCTGGTGGAGGCCATGTAGCTCAGACGATCAAGACCCTTCATCTTCTGTTCGATGATCTGGGTCACGGTGTCTTCCAGCGTCTTGGCCGAGGCGCCGGGATAGTTGGCCGTAATGGCGATGGCAGGAGGCGCGATGGCCGGGTACTGCGCAATCGGCAGGGTCAGCACCGAGACGGCGCCGGCCAGCATGACGATGATGGCGAGTACCCAGGCGAAGATGGGGCGGTCAATGAAGAAGCGAGCCATGATGTGTCCTCGCTTCTCAGTTGGAGGCGGTGGTGCTGGCCACGGCGGTCTTGGGCGACCACGGCACCACCTTCACCTTGGCACCGGGGGTGGCCCGCTGCACGCCATCGACCACCAGTTGATCGCCTTCCTTGAGGCCGCTGCTGACCAGCCATTGGTCCCCGATGGCGCGGTCGGTCACCAGTGCTCGCAACTCCACCACGCCCTGGCCATTGACCACCAGCGCCTGCGGCTTGCCGGCACCGTCGCGACTGACCGCCTGCTGCGGCACCAGCAGACCCTGCTGGCGTACGCCTTCCTGCAACACCGCACGCACATACATGCCTGGCAGCAGGACCGTACCCGGATTAGGGAACACCGCGCGCAAGGTGATGGCGCCAGTGTCCTGGTTGACGGTCACATCCGAGAATTGCAGCGTCCCTTCCTGGGCGTAGGTACGGCCGTTTTCCAGAATCAGCCGCACCTTTGCACCGTTTCCGGATTTCTGCAGCTCGCCGTTAGTCAGGGCTTCCTTCAGGTTCAACCAGGCGGTACTGGACTGGGTGACATCGACATAGATGGGATCAAGCTGCTGGATGGTGGTCAGCGCCGTGGTCTGGCTGGCCGTCACCAGCGCCCCCGCCGTCACGCTGGACTTGCCGATGCGGCCCGAGATCGGCGCATCGACCTTGGCATAGTCCAGATTGATGCGGCTGGTCTGCACGTTGGCGCGCGCCGAACCGACATCAGCCTCGGCTTCGCCCAGCGAAGCCACCGCGTCATCGTAATCCTGCTGACTGACCGCCTTGATGGCCACCAGCTCCTTGTAGCGACTGGCCTTCAGGCGCGCCGTGCGGACCGAGGCCTCGGCCTTGGCCAGCGCGGCCACGCTGCTGTCATACGCGGCCTGGTAGCTGGCCGGATTGATCTGGTACAAGACCTGGCCGGACTTGACGTCGCTGCCCTCCCGGAAATTGCGCGCCTTGATGATGCCGTTGACCTGCGGCCGCACGTCGGCGATCTGGTAGGGCGAGGTACGCCCCGGCAGCTCGGTCTGCAACTCTACCGGCTGGGCATGTACAGTCATCACCCCCAGCACCGGCGTGCCGGCGGCTGGCGGTGCACCGCCTGGCGGCTTGCCGCAGGCACTGAGCACACTGATGATCGCCAGCACGGTGAAGGGTTTTACGATGGGGGAAGTGCGCATGAGGAACTCTCCGAAAGGGAAGAATGATTTATAACCATACAGAACTGTACGGTATTATTGGTTGACACCATTCGGCGAGTCAAGCAATACTGAACACATCTGTACGAAAAAGAGATGTCACCGAAATTACAACGGGGGAATTTGCAAATGCGGGTAAAGACGGAGGAAAAGCGCGACGCCATCCTGGCGGCGGCGGCTGACGTATTCAAGGAATCGGGCTTTGAAGGGGCGTCGATGGCCGAGATCTCGGCGCGCATCGGCGGCTCCAAGGGCACGCTGTATGCCTATTTCAAATCGAAGGAAGAGCTCTTCGTGGCGGTGACGCACGCCGTCGCGAAGAAGCAGATAGAACCGGCGCTGGAGACGCTGGACCAGGAAACGGAAGACCTGGAGGCCACTTTGCGCGTGTTTGGAGAAAAGGCGGTCAGTTTCCTGTGCCAGGAGAGCACCTTGCAGACGCAGCGCATGATCCTGGCCGAAGCCGGTCGCAGCGACATTGGCCGGCGCTTCCATGAAGACGGCCCGAAGCTGGGCATGCAGCGCATTGCGGCCTTCATGCAGAAACAGATGGCGGCCGGCCGCCTGAAGCAGGCCGACCCCATGCTGGCGACGCTGCAGCTATGCGCCCTGCTGGATTGCGAGACGGTCAGGCCGATGATGCTGGGGCTGGAGACCTCCATCTCGAAGCCCCGCATCAAACGCATGGTCGGACGGGCGGTAGAGACCTTCCTGGCCGCCTACGCCCCCCACTGAAGCAGGCGACAGGACCCCGTCAGAAGGTGTGGCGGATGCCCAGCTGCACGCCAGTCTCGCTGGCACCGGCATCCGGCACCAGGGCCTGGCCGGCGGTATAACTGGCGCCGGTCATCTTGTAGGCCGCCGTGTTCTGGTTGATCAGGCGCGAGGCCACGGCATACAGGCGGGTGCGCTTGGAGAGGTCATAATTCACGATCAGGCTGAACTGGCGCGCGTTGTTGTTGTAGCTGGAACTGTCCTTGACATAACCGCCACCGGCGCCGATGGTGGTCCGGGCGTTGAGTCGGTAGTCGGCCGAGAGGCTATAGGTGTTGTGATAGTTGCCCGGTGTATTGCCGACCACGTTGCCGCTCGGGTCGTACTTGCCGGCCGGATTGGTAAAGACATTGCCGGTGGTGGCCGAGATCACTTCATTGGTGCGGAAGAAGGCCAGATAGACCTTGCCACTTCCGTAGTCGTAGTTGCCCCCCAACATGAACTGCTTGACGCTATTGGTATTGGTGCCGTTGTTGGCGTTCAGGAAGGCACTGCCCACATAGAGCGGTCCCTGCTGGGTCTGCGCGCCGATCTGGTAGACCGCATTGGAGGGCGTGCTGCCGGCACGTTCTCCTACCGAGTAATGCAGTTCCAGGTTGGAGTTGGCAAATTTCGGCGAGATGTAGCTGATGTCGTTATCCACCCGCGCCAGCCAGTTGGCGAAGTTGTTGTAGGCCGAGCCGTAGGTGGCGGCGCCGAAGGCATCCATGTTACCCGAGTAGAGGAACATGACACTGTTCTGTCGGCCCACGCGCACCTCGCCGAAGCCGCCGCCCAGGCCCACCCAGGACTGGCGGTCAAACAGGCGATAGCTGTTCTGCAGCGCGCCGGTGCTGGAATCGAAACCGGTCTCCAGGTTGAAGGTGGCGCGATACCCGCCACCCAGGTCTTCGCTGCCCTTGAAGCCTATGCGGCTGGTCATCTCGCCATTGTTGCCCATGGCCCAGAGCGAGGTATCCTTGCCGCCCACGGTACTCTTCTGGTAGGCCGTATAGACGTCCATCACGCCATAGATGGTCACCGAGCTCTGGGCCAGGACAACGGGGCTGGCTGCCAGCAGCAAGGCTGCCGGCAGCAATCGGGTGGGGTTCTTGAACTGCATGGGGGGTTCTCCTCCTGTGGGTAAATCGGTGTTGTTGGTGTTGTGGATGCGGCCAAGGCAGCCCGCGTGGGCGCGCACGGCTCCCTGCCGCCCACGCAAGAGCGGGCGGCAGGCGTTGCAGAGGCGGACAGGAAAACTCAGGCCTGTCGTTCGAAGTGCTTCTTGACGATCAGGGCCAGCGGTACGGTAAAGAACAGATGCGACATGAAGCCGCCGATGATCACGGCCGGGTCGTAGTAGTTGGGATGGTTGTCGGAGGCGATCATGATGGCCACGTGCATCAGGATCCACGCCACCACTGCATAGAACAGCGCCACGAAGGTTGCCTCGTAGCCGCGACGGCGGAAATGCGGCCAGAGCGCCGCGAACAGGATGCCCCATACCAGGGTGAAGAAGAAGTGGATGCCGGTCCCCACGAAGTAGGCCAGCAGCCCCAGCGACTCCTGGACCTCGCGGCCGAACACCAGGCCGGTGGCATTGCGCGGGATGCCGGCCAGCGGCATCATGTGCTGCGCGCCGACCCAGACCAGCGCTTCATAGATCCAGATGATGATGCCGCCGGTGAGGCCGCCGATGATGCCGGCCTTGACCAGCGTGGCGCGGTCTTTCCAGCCTGACGAGGGAGTGGCCGTTGCGAGCGTGGCCGGGTGGGATGCGGTTTGCATGGTGTCTTCCTTCTCCTTGGATTGGCGATGGGGCTGGCTTGATGTGCCGGCTCCGCTGTGTGTTACGAGTTACGACTCGGTGCTACGGCTCTTCGGCCGCTTGCGCGCGTTCTTGCTCTTGTTTTTGTCTTGCCTGACTGTCCGATCGATGGCAGTCGGTTTTCTGTCTGTTGTGGTCTCCTCCTCTGGTCGGTTCTGCCTTAGTCGATATACCTGAGCCCGGCCGCCTCCAGCGGATCGCGCATCTTGTACATGTCCAGTCCCAGCACGCCGGCAGCGAGCTGGGCACGCTTCTGCCCTTCCAGGTCTTCGCGCTGCTGGGCCACCTGCGCGACGCGCACGGCATCGGCGGCCGGCACGGCGACCACGCCATCGTCATCGGCCACGATCACGTCACCGGGGTTGACCAGCGCACCGGCACAGATCACCGGAATATTGACCGAGCCCAGCGTGGCCTTGATGGTGCCCTTGGCACTGATCGCGCGGCTCCAGACGGGGAAGCCCATTTCCTTCAGGACCTTCACGTCACGCACGCCTGCGTCGATGATCAGGGCCTTCGCCCCGCGCGCCATGAAACTGGTCGCCAGCAGGTCGCCGAAATAGCCGTCCGTGCAGTCGGCGGTCACCCCCGCCACCACGATGTCACCGGGCTGGATCTGCTCGGCAACCACATGCATCATCCAGTTGTCGCCCGGGTGCAGCAGTACCGTCACGGCAGTACCCGAGACCGATGCCCCCGCATAGATCGGGCGCATGTAAGGCTTGAGCAGCCCGGAGCGGCCCTGGGCCTCATGCACGGTGGCCACACCGTAGCGACCCAGTTGCTCTGCCGCACCAGCATCGGCGCGCACGATATGGCGCTTGACCACGCCCAGTTGATTCATCATCGGTGTACTCATGCTTACAGTCCTTTCTGTGTCAGGGCGGCATCCAGGCGCGGGAAGACGCGGCGGGCATTGCCTTCGTAGATCTGATGGCGCTCTGCAGCGCTCAGGTCGGCCGCCTCGATGTAGCGTTTGGTGTCGTCGTAGTAATGGCCGGTCTCTGGGTCGATGCCGCGTACCGCACCGATCATCTCCGAGGCGAACAGCACGTTCTCCACCGGAATCACCCGGGTCAGCAGGTCGATGCCGGGCTGGTGATAGACGCAGGTATCGAAGAAGATGTTGTTCAGCAGATGGTCCTTGAGCAATGGCTTCTTCATCTCCTGCGCCAGCCCACGGAAGCGGCCCCAGTGATACGGCACCGCGCCGCCGCCGTGCGGGATCAGGAACTTCAACGTCGGGAAATCCGTGAACAGGTCAGAAGTCAGGCACTGCATGAAGGCCGTGGTATCGGCATTGAGGTAATGCGCGCCGGTGGTGTGGAAGCAGGCATTGCAGCTGGTGCTCACATGGATCATGGCCGGCACGTCCAGCTCCACCATCTTTTCGTAGAGGGGATACCAGCTGCGGTCCGACAGCGGCGGCGAGGTCCAGTGACCACCCGAGGGATCGGGATTGAGGTTGATGCCGACAAAGCCATACTCCTTCACGCACTTTTCCATCTCCGCGATGGACGTACGGATATCGGCGCCTGGCGACTGCGGCAGCATGGCCGCGCCGATGAAGTGGTCGGGGAACAGTTGCGAGACGCGGTAGCACAGCTCGTTGCAGATCGCCGCCCAGGTCTGGCTGGTGTTGAGGTCGCCGATGTGATGCGCCATGAAGGATGCACGCGGCGAAAAGATGGTCAGGTCCGCGCCGCGCTCCTTCATCAGCCGCAACTGATTGGTCTCGATGGAGTCGCGCAGTTCGTCGTCGCTGATCTTCAGTTCTGCCACCTTGGGGCCGAGCTCAGGCGTCTTCAGGTTGGCGATCTGCCGCTTGCGCCAGTCTTCCAGTGCCTTGGGGGCGGTGGTGTAGTGGCCGTGGCAATCGATGATGAGGCTCTCTCGCATGGTGACTCAGTCCGTTTCGTTGAAGAGGTGGGCGGGGATCATGACGTCCCCGCGCATGATGGGACGCGCCGTGCGCAGCAGCGCGGCGCGCAGTATCTGTTGCGGGTCGCGGGCATCGAGCTCCAGGACCACGCTGAATTCACCGCTGGGATGCTCCACCGATACGGTAGGGTGCAAGCCGCCTGCGGTACGGGCCAGGCCCTGCGCCGCCGAGCCCTCCAGCACGCAGGCGGTCGCCACGGTCACGGCTGCCAGCACGCCGATAGCGTCGTGGCAGACATGCGGGATGAAGCAGCGGGTGGCAATGCTGCCGCCCTCCCGGGGCGCGGAGAGCAGGCACATCTTGGGGTAGTTCCTGGTGGCCACATCGCCCAGCCCCATCAGCGGGCCGCAGGCCAGACGCAGAGCCTCCAGCTTCTCCTTCAACATGCCGTCGGCGTTGAGGGTGGCCACGCTCTCATCGCCGCGCAGGCCAAGGTCGTGGGCGCGCACCAACACCATGGGCATGCCGTTGTCGATCAGGGTGGCGGCAATCTCATGGGCCACGCCATCGCTGCCATTGAAGCGCACGCGGTCCAGCACGCGGCCGCTGGGCAAGAGTTCCGGACAGACCGAGCCCGCCGTTTCGAGGAAGCTGATGCTGACCGGCGCGGCACTGCCTGGCACGCCATCGATGCGGGTGTCGCCGTTATAACGCAGGCGCCCGCCCGGGGTCTGCACGGTGATATCGCATTGCATGCCGGTGTTGAGCGTGAGTACGCGGGCGGTGGTGGTCTGTTCACCGGCCGTCACCAGCCCGCGCTCGATGGCGAAGGGCAGCACGGCGGCCAGCATGTTGCCGCAATTGGGCGTGGTATCGACCCGGTCGGAGTCCGGCTGCAGCTGGGCAAAAAGGAAATCCAGATCCACCCCCGGCACACTGCTGCGGCTGACGATGCCAGCCTTGCTGGTCAGCGGATGGGCGCCGCCCAGGCCATCGATCTGGCGCCGGTCGGGCGAGCCCAGAGCCGCCAGCAGCACGCGGTCGCGTGCGGCCACATCGGCCGGCAGGTCGCTGGCCACGAAGAAGGGACCGCGCGAGGTGCCACCCCGCATCAGGGTGCAGGCAAGGGGCAGGAAATCCGGGCTGTCGGTGGTCGGCACGCTCTTTACCTCTGAAAATGATGGCGCCGAGTATGCGTGAGCGAGGGCCGGCCTTGGTTGCGTTGTGGGCCTTCCTCTGTTCTAATTTTCTAATCGGGTTCAGAAACCGGCAAACCGCCGGTCCACCACCATGTCCTTGCTCAACCTGCGCCACCTGCATGTCTTCAACGTCGTCGCCACCACTGGCGGCGTGCGCCGTTCTTCCGATACGCTGCTGCGCGCTTCATCGGCGGTGGCGCGTTCGGTGGCCGCGCTGGAGCAGAGCCTGGAGACCCAACTGTTCGAGCGGCGTGGTCGCGGCATGCTGCTCACCGCCGCCGGCGAGGCCGTGCGGCTGCGGGTGGAGCGCATCGAGGCGGAGCTGCGCGAGGTGCGCGACGACGCCCTGCGCCTGCGCGAACGTACCGGCAGCCAAGTGGCCAGCCTGGATGCACTCTTCAATGAACGCCGCCTGCAGGCCGCGGCCCTGCTGGCCGAGACCCACCACATGCCCAGCGTGGCGCGCCTGATGGACGTCTCGCCTTCGGCGGTGAGCCAGTCGCTGGCACTGCTGGAGGGCATCCTGGGACAACCGCTGTTCTTCCGCACCGCCCATGGCATGCTGCCCACCGACGCCGGACGCCGCTGGACTGAGCGCTTCGGCCGGGCCCTGGCCGAGCTGCGCCACATCCCCGCAGATATCGCCGCCCTGGACGGTATCGTGCAAGGCACGGTAACCATCGGCGCGCTGCCGCTGGCGCGCTCGCAACTCTTGCCCACCGCGCTCACGCGGGTGCTGGCGCGCCATCCGCGCCTGCAGATCCGCTCGCTGGAGAGCCCCTATGAAGAGCTGGCGGCCGGCCTCATGAGCGGGCGCATCGACTTCATCGTCGGCGCCCTGCGCGCCTTCTCCACCGATACCTTCGACATGCGCCCACTGGTGGACGACAGCGCCGCCCTGATCGCCCGCGCCGGCCATCCGCTGGCGCAGCGCCGGAAACTGGCCCTGGCCGACCTGGACGGCTATCCCTGGGTGTTGTCGCGGGCCGGCACGCCACTGCGCGATTCCATGGAGCAATTCTTCCGCGACAGCCACTGGCCGGCCCCGCGCCCGGCCGTGGAAACCGGCGACCTGGCGCTGCTGCGCGGCCTGCTGGTGGGCAGCGACATGCTCACCGTGATCTCGGCCAAGCAGCTGCACCATGAAATCGCCACCGGCCAGCTGACCACCCTGCCCCTGACCATGCAAGGCATGCAGCGCCAGATCGGACTGATGCAACGCCGTGGCGCCCACCTCTCTCCCGGCGCACGCGCTCTGCAACAGGAGATCGAGGCAGTGGCGGCAGCCTGGCGCTGATTCCGTGGTAATCCACCGCGATTAGCAAATGGCAACGCTCAGGTAGCCGAAAGCAATACTCGTCCAAACGCCCCGCCGTACACTGCTTGCCATGTCGAAGCAGGTTTGTTGCGCTTCGACCTGCCTCTTTCCAGCCGCGTAACCATAAACCGGCGCTTTCCAATAATTCGACATCACGACGGAGACTTAATGAATACAGCACAATCGCTGGACGTGCGTTCGCACATCAATGCACGCAAGATGTCCGGCTACCAATGGCTCTTGCTGGTGCTTTGCTTCCTGATCGTGGCCACCGACGGCATGGACGTGGCCATCATGGGCTTCCTGGCCCCGGGCATCACCAAGGAATGGGGCATCTCGCGAGCCGCCTTCGGTGTGGTCATGAGTGCCGCGCCCATTGGCCTGGCCATCGGCGCGCTGCTGGTGGGTCCGCTGTCGGACCGCTACGGCCGCAAGAAGCTGTTGATGACGGCGGTAGCCTGGTTCGGCGTGTGCAGCCTGGCCTGTGCCGCTGCGCAGGATGTGGTGACGCTGTCGGCGCTGCGCTTCCTGACCGGACTGGGTCTGGGTGCGGCCATGCCCAATGCCACCACCCTGCTCTCGGAATACGTCCCGGAGCGCTCGCGCAGCACCTTGCTGGCGATCATGTTCACCGGCTTCAACCTGGGTTCGGCCCTGGTCGGCTTCCTGGCGGCGGCCTTGCTGCCCGACCATGGCTGGCGCACCGTACTCATGGTGGGCGGCGCCATCCCGCTGGTGTGCCTGCCCTTCTACCTGTGGCTGGTGCCGGAGTCGGCGCGCTTCATGGTGGTCCGCAACTACCCCGCCGATCGCATCGCCCGCACCCTGGCGCGTGTCTGCGGCGGTGAGTTCGCCGCCGGCCAGAGCTTCTGCGTGAGCGAACCGCAGGTCAAGAGCACCCAGCCGGGCAAGGTGCTGCTCTCGGATCATTATCGCAAGACCACACTGTCGCTGTGGGGTACCTACTTCATGGGCCTGCTGGTGATCTACCTGCTGTCCGGCTGGCTGCCCACCCTGATCAAGGACGCCGGCCTGCCCATCGAGAAGGCCGCCAGCATCACCGCCCTGTTCCAGCTCGGCGGCACCGTCAGCGCGCTGGTGGTAGGCTACCTCATGGACCGCTGGTCGCCCAGTCGTGCCATCGCGGCGGCCTACATCTCGGGCGCGGTGTTCATCCTGCTGCTGGCGTCGGGCAGCGTGCAGTCAGGCATGTTCGCGGCCTATGTGTTGCTGGCGGGCTTTTGCATGAGCGGTGCGCAGACCGGCCTGAACGCCTTCGCCCCTTCCTGCTACCCGACCGTGGTGCGGGCCACCGGGGTGTCGTGGATGCTGGGCGTGGGTCGCTTCGGCAGCATCCTGGGCTCGTTTGCCGGCGGCGTGCTGCTGTCCATGGGTTGGGGCTTCGGTGCGGTGATCGCCATCCTGGCGGTGCCGGCCACGCTGGCGGCGCTCATCATCGTGTTCATCCAGCTGGGCCAGCGCCCGGCCGCCGCAGTCTGATCAGTTTGCTCGACAAGAAATACCGGATTCATCTGAAACAGGAAGAGATTTCATGGCCAACATCGTCGGCGCCATCGCCACCTCGCATACCCCCACCATCGGCTTCGCGCTCGATGCCAACAAGCAGCACGACCAGGTCTGGGCGCCCATCTTCAAGGCCTACGAACCGGTACAGCAGTGGCTCAAGGAAAAGCAGCCGGATGTGTTGCTGGTGGTCTACAACGACCATGTGACCTCCTTCTTCTTCGACCACTATTCGGCCTTTGCGCTGGGCGTGGGCGACCAGTATCAGGTCGCCGACGAAGGCGGCGGCGCCCGCAAGCTGCCGCCGGTGGGCGGCCATGCGGCACTGGCGCGCCACATCGGCAGCTCGCTCATGGCCGATGAATTCGACATGTCCTTCTTCCAGCAAAAGCCGCTGGACCATGGCTGCTTCTCGCCGCTGTCGATGCTGTGGGAACACCAGGACGGCTGGCCCGGCCAGATCATCCCGCTGCAGGTGGGCGTGCTGCAGTTCCCGGTACCGACCGCGCGTCGCTGCTACAAGCTGGGCCAGGGCCTGCGTCGCGCCATCGAAAGCTATCCGGAAGACCTGGACGTGGTCATCGTTGCCACCGGTGGCCTGTCGCACCAGGTGCATGGCGAGCGTGCCGGCTTCAACAACACGCCCTGGGACCACCAGTTCCTGGACCTGCTGCAGCACGATCCCGAGGCACTGACCCGCCTGACCCACGCCGAACTGGCCACCCTGGGCGGACTGGAAAGCGCCGAAGTCATCATGTGGCTCATCATGCGCGGCGCCATGCCGGCCGGTGTGAACTGCCTGCACCGCGAGTACTACCTGCCCTCGATGACCGGCATCGCCGTCGCAGTCTATGAGCCCGCCGTGACGGCTGAGGCCGCCCTGCAAGCTGCCGAGATGGAGCGCCACCGCAGTCATATCGCCACCCAGCTGGACGGCATCGAGAAACTGGCCGGCACCTATCCCTTCACCCTGGAGACCAGCAACCGGCGCTACCGCATCAACCGCTATCTGCACCAGTTGATCCAACCGGCCTTCCGTGAACGCTTCCTGGCCGATCCCGAGGCCACCTTCGAAGAGGCCGGCCTGTCGGTCGAGGAACGGGACATGATCGGCCGCCGCGACTGGCAGGCCATGATCCGCTATGGCGTGATCTTCTTCCTGCTGGAGAAGATGGGTGCGGTGGTGGGCGTGTCCAACCTGCACATCTATGCGGCCATGCGCGGCCAGTCGCTGGAAGACTTCCAGAAGACCCGCAATGCGCCGGGGGCGCTGTATTCGGTAGCGGGTGCCGACCGTGCCGCCAACTGGGACAAGACCGGCACGCGTTGATTGCTGCGCCACTGTCAAAAAGAAATCGCGCCGTCCTCCCGGACCGGCGCGATTTTTTTCATTGATCCATCGCAGTGGTGAATGCTCGTAATGCTCAGCCTGCCATCACTTCACCCCGTAGACCGCCTTCAACATCTTGCGCACGATGGCCTCGAAGAAGATCACCGCAAAGCCGTCATTGCGGATCAGTTGCTGGGTCAGGTCGGCGCACTTCTGGCGTACGTCGTCCGGCAACTGCTGGTCTTCGCCGCTCATGGCACGGCCCGCCACCTGGATTTCGGCGGCGCGCTGTACCGTCCACAGCAGGAAGAAGGCGCGTTCGATATCGCTCTCGCACACTGCCACGCCGTGGTTGCGCAGGACCAGGATGTGCTTCTGGCCCAGGCTTTGCAGCATGCGCTCCTTCTCTTCCGCGAAGAGCGTAATGCCTTCGAACTCGTGATAACCGATGCGGCCGAACAATTGCGCGCCGTAGAAGTCGTTGTGCTCAAAGGCGCTCTTCTTCATGGTCACCGCCGAGATCGGCGTGGTATGCGTGTGGATCACACAGCGCAGGTCGTCGCGCGCACCGTGGATGGCGCTGTGCAGGGCGAAGCCGGCCGGGTTGGCCTTGTAGTCGGATGGCTCGGCCAGTTGTCCGTCCAGACCGACCTTCAACAGGTTGGCCGGGGTGACTTCGTTGTAGTTCAGGGCGAAGGGATTGACCAGGTAGTGATGCTCCGGCCCCGGTACCCGCACCGAGATGTGGTTGAAGATCATCTCGGTCCAGCCCAGGTAATCGACCAGGCGATAGCAGTGGGCCAGCTGGATGCGCAGCGCCCACTCCTGGTCGCTGCAGTGGGCCGGCTTATCTGCGCCGTAGCTGTATTGCATGATATTCATCGATCTGACTCCTGAATCCTGTGGATGAGGTAATCGCGCTCAGGCGGCCCGCGCCGCCGGCTGCGTTTGTTGTGTCTGCTGCTCTCTCTGCTGCCGCGCCGCCTCGCCCCGGAACCGCGCCAGCGACACGATGGCGCTGGTGATCGGCATGGGGATGGCAAAACGCTCGGCCATCTCCAGCACCGCATCGCCGATGGCTGCCAGTTCCAGCGGACGGCCGCGTTCCAGGTCCTGCAGCATGGAGGTGCGGAAGGCGCCCATGGCTTCGCCCAGTTGCAGGAAGGTGAGCGGATCGATATCCACCCGCGCTCCGTAACTGGAGGCCACCAGCAGCGTCTCGCGCATGATCTGGCTGACCACCTCGCGTAGCTCCGGCAGGCCATACAACTGCTCCAGCGTGCCTTGCGTGATGACCGACAGCGGATTGGTACTGATATTGGCGATGATCTTGGTCCACAGCTTGTCGCGGATGCGGTCGGTGGCGCGGGCCTCGATGCCGGCTGCCTCGACGGCCGCCCTTACCCGCAGCAGGCGCTCGCTCATCTCGCCGGAGGGCTCGCCCAACACCATCAGGTGGGGGTTGACCGAACGGATCACGCCCGGGCTCTCCACCTCGGCCGTGATGAAGAGCACGCTGCCGATCAGTTGTGCCAGCGGCACGGCGCGGGACAGCGCCCCATCCGGATCGACCGCCTTGACGGTCTCGCCATCGAAGCGCCCGCCCTCGCGGTGGAAATACCACCACGGCACACCGTTGTTGGTAGGAATCACTACCGTCTCGCTGCCGACCAGTGGTGCGATCTGCGGCAACAGGGCTGACATGTCCTGACTCTTGGCGCACAGAAAGATCACGTCCTGGATACCGAAAGACGGCTGATCATCGGCCGCCGGACGGGCATGCGCGGTGCCATGCAGGTCGTGCAGGGTCAGGCCACCCTCGCGGATGGCCTGCAGCGTCTGGCCACGGGCCAGCACGCTGACCTGGTGGCCGGCCGCCGACAGGCGCACCGCCAGCGTGCCGCCGATGGCGCCGGCACCGGCGATGCAGATGCGCAGCGGCGCGGGGGGAGTGGAAATGGGGGTGTCTGCAGTGTCTTTACTCATGGCATGGGCTCAACAAGAAATCTCAACCGGCCAGCTTGTCCTGATGCTTGCCGGACAAGCCCAGGTAAGCCTCGATCACGCGGCGGTCATGGGCCAGCTGGCTGGCCGGGCCATGCATGCGGATTTCGCCGTTTTCCAGCACGTAGCCATAGTCGGCCACCTGCAAGGCGGCGCGGGCGTTCTGCTCCACCAGCAGGATGGAAACGCCGCGCCGGCGCAGTTCGGCGATGATGCGGAAGATCTCGCGCACGATCAGCGGCGCCAGCCCCAGGCTGGGTTCATCCAGCATCAGCAGGCGCGGCTTGGCCATCAGGGCGCGGCCCACCGCCAGCATCTGGCGTTCGCCACCGGAGAGCGTGCCGGCGTGCTGGGTGCGCCGTTCACGCAGCCGGGGGAAGAGCGTATAGACCTCTTCCAGCGTGGCCGCGTGGTCGCGCTGACCGGTGCGGTAGCGCTGGAAGGCGCCCAGCATGAGGTTGTCCTCGATATTCATCTCGGCGAACAGCTCGCGCTTTTCCGGCACCAGGGTCATGCCGGCAGCGACCATGTCTTCCACTTCCGGGGAATGGCGGATCACGCCATCGAAGGCCATCGCTCCGCGCGAAGGCAGCACGCCCATGATGGCCGAAAGCAGCGTGGTCTTGCCGGCGCCATTGGGACCGATGACGGTGACGATCTTGCCCTGCTCCACCGACAGGTCGATGCCGGTCAGGACCTGCACCCGCCCGTAGGCGGCCGACAGGTCGCGGACTTCCAATACCTTATTGCCCATGGTGTGCTCCTGCCGCCAGTACGGTGTCGGGAATCGCTTCTTCATCGGCCGCGCCTAGGTAGGCTTCCAGCACGGCGGGGTTGTTCTGGATCTCTTCGGGCAGGCCTTCGGCGATCTTCTGGCCGAAGTCCATCACCACGATGCGGTCCACCAGTTCCATGACGAAGTCCATGTCGTGCTCCACCAGCAGGATGGCCATGCCCTCGCTGCGCAGCTTGCGCAACAGGTCACCCAGGGCCTGCTTCTCGCCCAGGCGCAGGCCGGCAGCCGGTTCATCCAGCAGCAACAGGCATGGGTCGGCCGCCAGGGCACGGGCGATTTCGAGGATACGTTGCTGGCCCAGCGAGAGCGAACCGGCCTGCTCGTACATCTGTGCCTTCAGGCCCACGCGTTCGATCTGGCGCGCGGCTTCGGCCAGGATGCGCGCTTCTTCCTGGCGGTCCAGGCGCAGCATCGAGGCCAGCACGCCGCGCTGGCCGCGCAGGTAGGCACCGATGGCCACGTTCTCCAGCACCGTCATGCGCGACATCAGTCGTACGTGCTGGAAGCTGCGGCTCATGCCCAGCCCGGCGATGTGGCGCGAGCCACGGCCGGTCACTTCATGGCCACGGAACTGCACGCTGCCCGAGGTCGGCGTATCCACGCCGGAAATCTGGTTGAACAAAGTCGATTTGCCGGCGCCATTGGGGCCGATCAGGGCCAGCACTTCACCGGCCATGACCTTCAGGCTCATGTCGTTGTTGGCCACCAGTCCACCGAACTTGCGGGTGACGTTGCGCACGTCCAGCACCACCTCGTGGGCGGCCGGCATGGCGCGACGCGGCAGCGCCTCGGCCTGGGGATCGATCTGCAGGCGGCGCGTACGCACCGGCACCAGGCGCGCCAGGTAAGGCCAGACGCCATCACGCGAGCGCTGCAACAGCACCACGATCAGGAGGCCGAAGACGATGGTCTCGAAGTTGCCCGAGCGACCCAGCAGCACCGGCAGGATGCCCTGCAGCCATTCCTTGAGGACCACGATCAGGGCCGAACCCAGCACCGCGCCCCACACATGGCTGGCACCACCGAGCACGGCCATGAACAGGTAGTCGATACCGAAGCCCAGGCCGAACGGCGACGGGTTCACGAAGCGCTGCATGTGCACGTACAGCCAGCCCGAGAGCGCCGCCAGCACGGCCGCGATGACGAACACCACGATGCGCATGCGGGCCGTATTGATGCCCATGGCTTCGGCCATGACGATGCCGCCCTTGAGGGCACGGATGGCGCGACCTTCACGCGAATCCAGCAGGTTGCTCAGGGCCGCCACGCCCAGCAGCACGGCCACCCAGATCAGCCCGAACATGGCGCGGTCCGAGGCCAGCGGTACACCGAACAGGGCGATGGAGGGGATGCCGGACATGCCGGTCTGCCCCCCCATGCTCTCCAGCGTGCCGAAGATGAAATACAGGCTGATACCCCAGGCGATGGTACCCAGCGGCAGGTAGTGGCCGGACAGCTTGAGCGTGACGCTGCCCACCGCCAGCGCCAGCAGCGCCGTCAGGACCAGGGCCACCACCAGCGCCACCCAGGGCGATTGCATCCACAGCAGGGCATCGGGCAGCGGCAGCACCTTGGCCGACAACGCAGCCGAGATATAGGCACCCAGGCCGACAAAGGCGGCCTGGCCGAAGCTGGTCAGGCCGGCCACGCCGGTCAGCAGCACCAGTCCCAGCACCACCAGCGAGGCCAGGCCGATGTTGTTGAGCAGGGTCATGTAGAACGGTGGCAGTACGAACGGCGCCACTGCCATCAGGACCACGAAGATCGCCAATGCGGCCCTGGAAGAGAGGCGGGAGGAAGTCGCTTTCATTCTTCTTCCTCCACATGACGGGTGGACAGGGAACGCCACAACAGGATGGGGATGATCAGCACGAAGACGATGATTTCCTTGTAGGCACTGGCCCAGAAGGTGGAGAAGGATTCGATCAGGCCGATGGCCAGCGCGCCCACTGCGGCGACCGGATAGCTGACCAGTCCACCGATGATGGAACCGACGAAGCCCTTGAGGCTGATCAGGAAACCCGAGTCATAGTAGATCGTGGTGATGGGCGCGATCAGCACGCCCGACATCACCCCGATCAAGGAGGCCAGCAGGAACATGGCCTTGCCGGCGAAGACCGGCGAGATGCCCATGAGCCGCGCGCCCATCCGATTGAGGGCGGCGGCGCGCAGGGCCTTGCCATACAGGGTGCGTTCGAACATCAGGAACAGGCCCACGATCAGCAGCAGCGACACGCAGATCACCCACAGCGCCTGGCTGGAGAAGCGGAAGCTGCCGACCTCCAGCGCGGCCTCGGTGAAGGGCGCGGTACGCGCACCCTCGGGGCCGAACACCAGCAGCGCCACGCCCACCAGCGCCACGTGCACGGCGATGGAGACGATCAGCAACACCAGCGGCGAGGCGCTGGCGATCGGCTGGAAGGCCATGCGGTACATCAGCGGCCCCATCGGTACCAGCAGCAGCAGAGTCATCAGGACCTGCACCAGCATGGGCAGGGTGGTGAAGTTGACCGACAGCGCCACGCCGGCCACCACGGCCGCATAGACCAGCTTGGCCGGCAGCCACAGGCTGGGGCGGCGACGGCTGCTGCGCCACATGTCGTACAGATCGAAGACACAGGCGCCCAGGCACATGGCCACCAGCAGCCAGGCCACCGTCAGCGGTTGGCCGTTCTGCATCATGCCCATGGTGAGCGCGCCGAAAGAGACGAATTCGCCCTGCGGTATCAGCAGGATGCGGGTGACGGTGAAGACCAGGACGATGGACAGCGCCAGCAGCGCATAGATGGCGCCGTTGGTGATGCCGTCCTGTCCCAGGAGCGCCACGATTTGGAGATTCATTGCGACTTCCTTGTGGAGCCGGCGCGCGCGTGGGGGTCAGGCCAGGGATGAAGCGCCGGGTTCGGGATGCGTGTGGAGGTGGAGCACTCCGCCTCCTGCTTGCGGCAGAAGGCGGAGGTACGACGTGATTATTATTTGAGCAGGGTCCAGTTGCCGCCCTTGACGGTGATCAGCTCGCGGCCGCGTTCGTCGAAGCCGCTATGGTCGGCCGGGCTCATGTTGTAGACGCCCTGGGTACCCACCACTTCCTTGGTGTTTTCCAGTGCATCACGCAGGGCGGCGCGGAATTCCTTGCTGCCCGGCTTGGCCTTCCTGGCGGCCACGGGAATGGCCTTTTCCAGCAGCAGGCCGGCGTCATAGACGTTGGCGCCGAAGGTGGCGGGCACCGTGTTGTACATCTTCTTGTAGGCCTCGATGTATTCGGTGGCAACCTTCTTGGACGGGTTGCTGTCGGCGATCTCCGGCAGCACCAGCATCAGGCTGGCGGCGAGGATGGTGCCTTCCACCTTGTTCTTGCCCAGTTGCAGGAAGGCCGGCAGCGCCGCGCCGTGGGTCTGGTACAGCTTGCCCTTGTAGCCCTGGTCGAACAGCGTGGTCTGCGGCAGCACGGTGGCCGCACCCGGGGCGGCCACCAGCACGGCATCCGGATTGGCGGCGATGATCTTCAGGGTCTGCGCGGTCACCGAGGTGTCGGTGCGCTGGTAGCGCTCGTTGGCGACGATCTTGATGCCATTCTTGCCGGCCAGTTCGGTGAAGACCTTGGCCCAGTTCTCGCCGAAGGGATCATTGACGGCGATGAAGCCGGCGGTCTTGACCTTGGTCTTGACCATCTGGTCCACCAGCGCCTTGGCGATCAGGTCATCGTTCTGGGTGGTCTTGAAGACCCACTTCTTCGGTTCGGTCATCGGCAGGACCACGGCGGCGGTGCCCACAGGCGCCAGCATCGGCACCCCGGCTTCGGCCACAAACGAGATCACGCCCATGGCATTGGGCGAACCGCTGGGGCCGATGATGGCATCGACGTTGTATTCGGAAATGAGCTTCTTGATTTCGGTGACCGACTTGGTCGGATCACTGGCGTCGTCCAGCGAGATGTACTCGACCTTGAGGTCGCCGATCTTGGTGGGCAGCAGCGGTACCGTGTTCTTCTGCGGAATACCCACCAGCGAGACCGGCCCGGTGGAGGAGGTCACGACCCCGATCTTGACCTGTGCGAAAGCGGGATTGCCGGCGAGGCTGGCGATGGTACCGAAGGCGGCCAGCGCGGCCGTGGCAATCAAGCGTTTGTGCAGCATGTGTTTCTCCCTTGGTGGTTGAGATGATGGCGGGCTTCCCCACTCCGCCATCGATCTGAGGACAGCAATGTGACATCAAAGCAGGGGCGACGTCTGTCAACGCATGTACAGACCGCCGTTGATATCGAGGCAGGCACCGGTGGCCGATCCTGCTTCGGGCGAGGCCAGCAGCAGCACCGCATCGGCAATGAAATCCGGTTCGCCCAGGGTCTTGACCGGGATGGTTGCGATGGTCGCAGCCAGTTTGTCGGCCGGGACGATTTCACGCACGATGGGCAGGTCCAGCGGACCGGGCGAGATGGCATTGACCGTCACGCCGGCCCCGGCCAGCTCGCGTGCAAACACCTTGGTCAGCGTGAGCACGGCGCCCTTGGCGGCCGCATAGTGCGCGCCGGTGGCGGTGCCGCCGTTCTGCCCGGCCAGCGAGGCGATGTTGATGATGCGACCGTAGCCACGCTCGGCGAAGCGCTTGCCGAACACCTGGCATGCAAGAAATGTGCCCTTCATGTTGATGGCGGTGACCTCGTCCCACTCCTCGGGAGTGATCTCCATCAGTGCCGCCACGCGCGAGCGGCCGGCATTGTTGACCAGCACCGCCGCGCCGCCCCAGCGCAATTCGATGGCGTCGCAGGCAGCGATGAAGTCGGGCTTGCGCCGCACGTCCAGCGCCAGCGGCATGGCCGTGGCGCCGCTGGCGTCCAGGCTGGCAGCTACGGCCGAGACGTGCTCCAGGTCGATATCCGACAGCGCCACCTTGTAGCCGGCGGCGTGCATCTTGCGGGCGATGCTTTCACCGAGGCCGCGCGCGGCACCGGTGACCAGGGCAATCTTCTTGTCCATGCTCAGGCGCCCTGGATGATCAGTGCACGGCCCACGCGGGCTTCGATCTTGCCGTACTTCCAGAGGCGATGTTCACCCACCATGGTGGTGCGGAACAGGTTGCAGGCGGCCACCACCGTATCCAGGTCGGCCACGTCGGCCATGATGTAGAAGGTCCAGGGTGCGTCGTCGGACTTGCCGACCATGAGGCGGTCGTCATCCATGGTGCCCAGGACCTTGATGCCCTCCATGGTGGCCAGCACGGTCATCATCTGGCCATAGGCTTGCCAGACCGGGCCGGTATCGGTGGCGGGCAGGTCGAAGAAGTTCTGCGTCACGCCGACGCAGAAGAGGACGCGCAGCGGTTCTTTATCATTGCTTGGGATTTGGCTCATGGAGGCTCCGGGCTGAAAACTTGGCGATCAAAAAATGGCGTGTACGTAACAGGGAACAGGGAACAGGGAACAGGGGCAAGGGTGGGCTTCACAGGAAACCCGGCATCGGTGGCACGCCCAGCGTGACCGCACCGGCGCCGTCATAGATGCCCTCGCCCAGGAAGGCGTGCTGCTTGACCACGGCGGCGTCGCGCAGGTAACGCTGCAAGGGATGGTTGCTGTAGATGGCGGTGGTCCCGGCCAGGCCGAACATGGCTTGCACCACCTCGTTGCCGACCTTGGCGATCTCTACTGCGGTCAGGCGCAGCAGGCTCACCTGTTCGGGCGTGACGGGATTGCCGGCGAGGATGGATTCCCACACCTCGCTGGTGGCGTCATACAGGAAGGCACGTGCCGAACGCAGCCTGGCTTCGGCCTTGGCCACCTCGATGCGCACATAGGAACGGTCGGCCAGCTTGGGCGCGCCGGTGATGGCCACGCGGCCACCGGACATCTGGTTGATCTCGTCGATGGCGGCACGGCCCACGCCGAGGTTGACCACTGCCAGCACCTGTGCGGCATAGGCGATGGTGGGATAGCGGTACAGTGGCTCATCGATGGTGGGCACGCCGCCACGGATGAAGGTCCACTCTTCCGGCACGAATTGCTGGCTGACCTTGAGGTCGTGGCTGCCGGTGCCGAGCAGGCCCATGACGTCCCAGTTGTCGACGATCTCGACCTGGTCCGGCGGCAGCACGGCGGTACGCGGCTTGGAGCCGGCCTGGCCGGGGACGGCCGCGCCGATGCCCACGCCCAGCATGTCGGCGCCCTTGCTGCCGCTGGCGAACTTCCAGGTGCCGTTGACCATCCAGCCGCCCTCGACCTGGGTCGCCGGCTGGATCGGGAACAGGCCACCGGCAAAGGTCAGGTCGGGGCTGTTGGCGTAGAGCTTGGCCTGGGTCTCCTTGGGCAGGGCCGCCAGATAGACCGAGGCCGAGCCGAAGCTGGCGACCCAGCCGACCGAGCCATCGGCTTCGGAAATACGTTCCACCAGCTGCAGGAAGGCCATCGGCGTCATGCCGCTACCACCGAAGCATTGTGGGGTGGCGGCGCGATAGACACCGACCTTCTTCAACTGCGCGATGAAATCCTTGGGCACGAAACGCTGGGCCGCGAACTCATCGCGGCGTGCGCGGATCTCCGCCAGCAGGGGCGTGAGCGCATCTTCTTCACGGGCCGCCAGCGCGGCCGGGTTTTCCATCACGGACATTGCATTCTCCAGGTGGCTTGCATCAGAATGAAGTCGAGTGTAGGGAGCGGCGTTTCCCGGTTCAATCGGGACCGCTGCAGCTTTTTTAGGGGATGAGGAGAAGGCCGCTAAAGAAAACCCCTAGAGATCACCCCGATGACCAGCGAGAGAACGATGCCAGACCACCCTGCTCCCACGCCACAGGACAGCGCACAGGACGACGCCATCCGCTTCGGCCTGGATGACTTCCGTCGCATGATGGATGCGCTGCCCATGTGCATCATCCTGCACGACGCCCAGACCAAGTCCATCCTCTGGGCCAATCCCTCGGCCTGCAAGGTGCTGGGCTTCACGCTGGAAGAGCTGCTGCCGCTGAAGGCGCCCGACATGAGCCGCCAGTCGCACGAATACCGCCGCGAGATCGGCCGCAAGTGGCTGCACGACGCCGTGCTCCACGGCAGCAACATGGTCGAGTGGTGCTATCGCGCCAAGAACGGTGACGAGATCATGTCGGAGGCCATCGCCACCCTGGTGCCGCTGAACGAGCGTGACGTGATCATGGTGCAGTTCCGCGATATCGCCCGCGAGGAACAGATACGGCGCGAGATGAAGAAGCTGGAGAGCCGTCTCAAGGAATTCATGCAGGATTCCGACGAGGGGGTGGCGGTGCTGCGCGCCGATGGTGGCATCGAATACCTGAGCGATGCCGGGCGCAAGCTGCTGGGGGTGCGACCGGGCCAGAACCCGCCCAAGAATTTCGTCGAACAGTGCCTGCCGGAATCGCGCGATGAACTGCTGGAACTGCTGACCCTGGCGCTGCCGGACGCGATCAGCTTCCCGCTGCGCTACCAGGTGGTGCGCAAGGATGGGCTGGTGCGCTGGCACCATGCGGTATGCCGCTATATCGAGATCGAGAACGACCTCAAAGGCCATCTGCTGCACTTCCGCGACATCACCGAGCAGGTCGAGGCCGAGGAGGCCCGGCGACGCGACCAGGCCGCCCTGGAATACCTGGCCCGCCACAATGCCATGGGTGAGATGGCCACCGCGATTGCCCACGAACTGTCGCAGCCGCTAGCGGCGATCCGCAACTTCCTCGAAGGTTCGGTGCTGCGCCTGCAGCAGAACGAGGCCCTGCGCCCGCATGCCGGGCAGATCGTCTGGGGCCTGGAGAGCGCCGGGCGCCAGGTCGATCATGCCGCCACCATCATCAAGAGCGTGCGCGAATACGTAGTGCGGCTGGAACAGAGCGAAGCCCTGATCGACCTCAACGCGGTGCTGGAGGAAGTGCGCTGGTTCATCGAGATGAAGGCCGCCGAGGGCAAGGTGCATCTGCAATTCGCGCCCTGCGAGGAGCCGCTGATGGTCAGCTGCGAAAAGGTCCTGATCGGCCAGGTGGTCCTGAACCTGGCCTTCAATGCCATCGAAGAAATGGTCGAGTTTCCGGAAGGTGCCAGGCATGTGCGCATCAGTACCCGGCGCAGCGCCGGCAATGCGCTGCTGACGGTGGCCGACGAAGGGCGTGGCATCGATGCCGGCCATCGGGAGCGGCTCTTCGACGGCTTCTTCTCCTCCAAGGTCAGCGGCAATGGCATCGGTCTGGCGCTGTGCAAGAACATCATCGCCCGCCATCGCGGCGATATCTGGGCGCAGCCCGGGGAAGTCGACGGCGAAGTGCGCGGGACGCGCTTCTGTTTCACGCTTCCGTTGGCCGAACACCACAACTAAAGATTCCTTTATGCCCGCGCACCGGCGCGCCGCATTGGTGATCGGGCGCACTTGCATGGGGAGGCCATGCATGAATCGGCCATGAAAGCGGTATTTCATGCACCGGATTCGAGAGTGCACCGCTTATCGACGCCATGCATGAATCTGGCTTATTCCATCTATCCGGCGCATCAATTTGATCTCGCGCAAAAGCACTTCCTATGATGGGGGCACATGACGAAATGTCATGCACTCCACCGGTCCTCGTTCAGGGACGAGACCGCGACATCACACAGCAACACCACAGGGAGCCTTGTCACATGAAGAAGAAACTACTGGTCGCCGCCATGCTCGCGGCCGGCACGGGGATGGCGCATGCGCAGAGCAGCGTCTCCATCTACGGCCTGATCGATCTGGGTCTGACCTATTACTCCAACGCGGTCAAGACCGGCGGCGGTGGCGCTTCGCTGCTGCGCATGGATAGCGGCATCGCCCAGGGCAGCCGCATCGGCTTCAAGGGGACCGAAGACCTGGGTGGTGGCCTCAACGCCTTCTTCACCCTGGAAACCGGCTTCGGCGCCGATGACGGTAGCCTGGGCCAGGGCGGCCTGCTGTTCGGTCGCCAGTCCTTCGTCGGCCTGGGCAGCAAGGACTGGGGCTCGGTCAGCGTGGGTCGCCAATACGACTTCATGGCCAACCTCGGTGGCCAGTACGCCATGGGCGCACTGTCGCCGGCCGGTTCCTTCGGCTGGGGCCTGCACGCCGATGCGGCGCACGGCACGGCATTGAACAACCACATCTATGCCGGTGACCGCACCAACAACTCGATCAAGTACAACAGCGCCAAGTTCAGCGGCTTCAGCTTCGGTGCCATGTACGGCTTCGGCGAAGTGGCTGGCGACAATACCGCCAACCGCACCCTGAGCGCCACCGGCCAGTACGACAACGGCCCCTTCAGCAGCGCCCTGGCCTACACCGACATCAAGAACGCCACCGGCACCGCCTCGACTCGCATGTACGGTCTCGGCGCGCGCTACCAGATCGGCGCCTTCACGCCCTTCGGCGTGATCACCCAGGTCAAGAACACCGGTACCAACGCCAAGGCCACTACCTATGAACTGGGTACGGTCTATGCATTGACGGCGCTGTGGGACCTGGCGGCTGCCTACCAGTTCCAGAAACGCAACCAGGGCGTGGGCAATGCCCAGGCGCTGGTGGCCACGGTCGACTACAAGATCTCCAAGCGTACCGACCTGTACCTGGGCGCCGTGTATGACCGCGACAAGGGCTACAACGCCTATCCGGTCTTCGGCGGCGGCATCCAGTCCTCGACCGGCAACCAGACCGGCGTGCGACTGGGCATGCGTCATCGCTTCTGAGTCACGCCATGCTATTGATGGCTTGAGGAAGGGAGGGCCGCTGCCGACATCCGGCGGTCCTCCCGCACGCAGGAGAGAACGGCCCGTCGCTCTGGCGGGCCTTCTGCATTACGGCGTTATGCCGAGGTATCCGAGGTATCGGCAGCTTCAGCTGCTGCGGCCGTAGCTCTGCAGCATGTCGATGACGATCTGGCGCAGCCAGCCGTTGCCGGCATCGGCATCGAAGGCCTGGTGCCAGTGCAGGGTGATGTCCACGGTGGGCAGCTTCACCGGCAGTTCGTAGGAGAGGAAGACGTCCGGATGTTCGCTATGGAACAGCTTGGCGATGCGCGCCGGCACGGTGGCCACCAGATCGGATTTGCCGAGGATGCGCGGCAGCACCGTGAAGTGCGGAATGGACAGGTTGATCTTGCGCTGCACGCCCAGGGTGCGGAAGGAATTCTCGACCTGGTGATGGCTGCTTTCGGCCGACTCCACCAGCACGTGCGAGAGCGCCAGGAATTCGTCCAGCTCCAGATGATCGCGTGCGGGCAGGCCTTCACGACGACGCATCATGCAGACATAGGTTTCGCGGAACAGCAGTTCATGGCAGGTCACCGCCTTCAGGGCCGGCAGGTTGCCGAAGGCGAAGTCGAGCTGACCGGTACGCAGTGCCTCTTCCAGATGGGCCGGGGGCACCTGCTCCACCTGCAGCCGGGTATGCGGTGCCTGGGCCGTCAACAGTTCGCACAGTTGCGGCAGGAACATCATCTCGGCGACGTCGGTCATGGAGGCGCGAAACACCCGGGTGCTGGCGGCGGGATCGAAGCGCTCGGTATAACGCAGCGCATCCTGCACCGCCTGCAGGGCGCGATTGATGGGCTTGGACAGTTCCACCGCGGCCGGGGTGGGTTGCATGCCCTCCTTGGTGCGGATGAACAGCGGGTCATCGAAGATCTGCCGCAGCCGCCCCAGCGCATAGCTCACGGCCGGCTGCGACAGGTGCAGGCGATTGCCGGCCAGGGTCAGGCTGCGCTCATCGGCGATGGCCTGGAAGACCCGCAGCAGGTTCAGGTCCATGTTGTTGAAGGTAGCCATGGCAGTCTCCGGTGTAGCCCGTGAGGGCAGAAAAACGCGAATGAACGTGCAGTGGCAGGCGACCGACAAATATCCATGCCACTTATGTGAAAAATATTTTACATCAATTTGATCTATTTTAAGGCGACTTTTAAAATGCATCGCATCAGCCAAGGAAACCGCCTGCATCCAGCGCCCGACGACCATCGTCAGCCTGCACGGCACCATTTGAATGGATGCACCATGACACCTCAGCCAGCCGCTTTCCAGCCCGCTTCCCAGCCTGCTTCCCAACCCGCATGCCTGCCCCTGCGCAAGCGCACCGGCAATGCCGCCCTGGCGGTCCTGCAGCAGCAGGCCGCCATTGCCTGCCTGGGAGCGGCGGGATGAGCGAGCGCACCGTACCCGGCACCGGCCACGCCCTGCTCTCGCGCTTTCATCTGGGCGGCAGCGGCCCCACGGTCGCCATCAAGGATTGCATCGACATCGCCGGCCAGCCCACCTGTGGCGGCAGTGCCGCCTTGGCCGACGCACCGCCGGCGGCGCGCCATGCCGAGGTCGTGCAGCGACTGCTGGACGACGGCTGGCAGATCACCGCCCGCGCCAACATGCACGAACTGGCCTATGGCATGACCGGCATCAATGACTGGAACGGCACAGCGGTCAATCCGCAGGATGCGACCCGCATGACCGGTGGTTCTTCCAGCGGTTCGGCCTCGGCAGTCGGCGCCGGCCTGGTGGACCTGTCCATCGGCAGCGACACCGGTGGCTCGATCCGCCTGCCCGCTGCCTGCTGCGGCGTGACCGGTTTCAAACCCGGCTTCGGCCGCGTCAGCCGCGCCGGCGCCTATCCCGCCCACAGCACCCTGGATTGCGTGGGACCATTTGCCCGCAGCATGGACCTGATCATCAGCGCCATGGCCAGCATCGCCCCCGACTTCGACCGTGAAGCGGCACAGGCGCCGGCCGCCGATGCCCGCGTGAGACTGGTGACGGTACAGGCCGATGCCGACATCGCCGCCGCCGTGCAGGCGGCCTTTGCCGCCAGCGGCTGGCGCGGCACGCCCTGGACCTCGCAGCATATGCAGGCCGCCTTCGAGGCCGGCATGACCCTCATCAACCGCGAGACCCATGCCGCCTTCGGTCATCTGCTGGGCCGCGGCAAGCTGGGGGCGGACATCGAGAAACGCCTGTCGGCCGCCGCCACCACCAGCGATGCCGCAGTGGCCCATGCCGAAGAAGTGCGCGCCGCCTTCAGCGCCGAAGTCGACGCCGCCCTGGCCGATGCCGACGCCCTGCTGCTGCCCACCCTGCCGGCCCTGCCACCGACGCTGGAGGCCATTGCGCAAGGCGCCTCGGTACTCACGCTGTCCTCGCTGGTGCGCCCGTTCAACCTGTCCGGCCACCCGGCACTGACGATTCCCGTCCCGATTGCCGGCAGCCCGCTCAAGGCCGGCCTGCAACTGGTCGGCCGCAAGGGCGAGGACGAACGCATCTGCGCCCTCGGCCTGCACCTGGAACAGGTACTGCGACGACACGTCACCCCATGAACACACCATGAGCAGCAAGACCCGCGCCCGCGACGATCAACACCGACAACGACTGCAAGCAAGCCACTGGAGAACGCAATGAACGCACCACTACGCTTCCACCCGCGCAAGACCGAGTCATCCCATGCCGATCTGGTACAGGATGCGATGGTCGATCCGGCGCTCTATACCGACCCCGCCATCTTCGAAGCCGAGATGGACAAGATCTTCTACAAGACCTGGATCTGGGTCGGCCATGAAAGCGAGATCAAGAACCCGGGCGACTTCAAGACCGCACAGATCGGCCGCCAGCCGGTGATCGTGGTGCGCGACAAGACCGGCAAGATCAACGTGCTGGAAAACCGCTGCCGCCATCGCGGCGCCACCGTCTGCGAAAAGCACAAGGGCAATGCCACCGGCTTCACCTGCCCCTATCACAGCTGGTCCTATGCCCTGGACGGCAAGCTGCGCGGCCTGCCCTATCCGGAAGGCTATGAAGACGTCATCGAAAAGGCCGACCTGCCGCTGCAGAGCCTGCGCGTGGACAGCTACAACGGCATGATCTTCGCCTCCTTCAACCAGGAAGTGGAACCGCTGTCGGACTTCCTGGGCCACGCCAAGAAGTGGATCGACCTGTTCATGAAGCAGGGTGCAGGCTTCCCCAACAAGGTGCAGGTCGAGCACAAGTGCAGCTGCAAGTGCAACTGGA
>PJUA01000131.1_pt1 | contig 73484 bp, 59 predicted proteins | sample 1512151 | NCBI WGS metagenome assembly PJUA01 (sample SAMN08177678, study PRJNA422409) | Soil metagenome, whole genome shotgun sequencing project. | isolation source: Soil enriched on filter paper: beechwood xylan treatment | place: USA: Madison | collected 2015-01-15
CCAGGCTATTTTTGGAGAGGATTATTATCTGGAGCTTCAGGATCACGGCATGCTCGACCAGAAGAAAGTAGCGGCTGCGATGATCGAGCTTTCCAGGGAGACGGGCATTCCGCTGGCAGCAACCAATGACGTGCATTATCTTCATGCGGAGGATGCCGAAATGCAGGATGTGCTGATCTGTATCGGCACGGGCAAAACGGTCGAGGATGAAGGCAGGCTGAAAATTGGAACCAACCAGCTTTATTTGAAAAGCCCGGAGGAAATGGCGGCTTTGTTCCGCCATGTGCCGGAAGCCCTTATCTCCACCGTGGAAATTGCGGAAAAATGCAATCTGGAGCTGACGCTGGGCCGCGCGGCTCTGCCGCAATACCGGCCGCTGCCGGACGGACTTGATTCAAGCGGATATTTGGCCGAGCTGTGCAGAAGCGGCCTGGAGCGCCGTTACGGAGAATTGCCCGGCTGGAAGGATGAAAGCTTTAGGGCGAGCGCCCGGGAGCGCCTCGACTATGAGCTTGGCGTTATCGAAAAAATGGGCTACAGCGACTATTTTCTGATTGTATGGGACTTTATCCGCTTTGCACACGAACAAGGCATAAGGATAGGCCCTGGACGCGGCTCCTCGGCGGGCAGCCTTGTTGCTTACGTGTTATGGATTACGGATGTTGATCCTATTAAATATAAATTGTTGTTTGAGCGTTTTCTCAATCCTGAACGGATTACGATGCCGGATATCGACATCGATTTTAACGATGAACGGCGGGATGAGGTCATTGCGTATGTTTCGCAAAAATACGGAGAAGGGCACGTCGCCCAGATCATTACGTTTGGAACCATGGCCGCCAAAGCCGCCGTCCGCGATGTCGGACGTGCGCTTAATGTACCGTTTCATGAAACCGACCGGGCTGCAAAGCTAATCCCGCAGCAGCTTGGCATAACGCTGGAGGCTGCCCTGCGCAGCAGTGCCGAGCTTAAAGAGGCTTATGAACGCCAGCCCAAAACAAAGGCGCTGCTGGATATGGCGATCAAGGTGGAGGGGATGCCTCGCCATGCCTCCACCCATGCCGCGGGCGTTGTTATCGCCGAGGAGCCCCTGACTCACTACGTGCCGCTTCAGCAAGGCGGGGAAGGCATACCGCTTACACAATATTCCATGGAGCATCTGGAAGCGGTAGGTTTGCTCAAGATGGACTTTTTGGGCTTGAGGACCTTGTCTATTTTGGAAAGATGTCTGAACTGGGTTCATGAACTGACCGGAAATGAAATTGATTTCCGGGAGGTTTCGGATGCCGATCCCAAAACCTATGATATGCTCGGCAGAGGAGACACAACGGGCATTTTCCAATTGGAGTCCTCCGGCGTGCGCCGTGTGCTTCGTGAATTAAAGCCTTCGGGCTTTGAGGATGTTATATCCGTTTTGGCGCTTTACCGGCCAGGTCCAATGGAGTTTATCCCTAAGTTTATCGCGGGAAAGCATGGGCAAATTGCAGTAGAATACCCCCATCCTTCACTGGAGCCTATATTGGCGGATACATATGGCATCATTGTTTATCAGGAGCAGATTATGCAAATTGCCTCCCAAATGGCGGGTTTTTCACTTGGAGAAGCCGATTTGCTGCGTCGAGCGGTTTCCAAGAAAAAACGCGAGGTGCTGGACGAGGAGAGAGCACATTTTGTCCGGGGCAGTCTGGAGCAAGGATTTTCAGCAAAGGATGCAAATGCGGTTTACGATATGATCGTGCGTTTTGCCGATTATGGTTTTCCTCGCGCCCATGCCGCCGCTTACGGCGTCCTGGCGTTTCAAACGGCTTGGCTGAAGGCCCATTATCCCGTGCCGTTTATGGCCTCCATGCTGGCGTCGGTGACTGGACATATGCGGAAAACGGCAGAGTATGCCGAAGAATGCCGGCGGATGGGCATTCCGGTGCTGCCGCCCGACATTAATGAAAGCGGCGTTTCCTTCACGCCGGTGCAAGGCGCCATCCGCTTTGGGCTGGCTTCTATTAAAAACGTAGGCACGCAGGCTATTGATGCTATTTTGCGCGAACGTCAGGATAAAAGCTTTAAAAGCCTGCTGGATCTCTGCAAACGCGTTGATTTGCGGGTGGTGAACAAAAGGGTGCTGGAAAGCCTGATTCAGGCCGGAGCATGCGACAGCCTTCCCGGCCATCGCGCTCAATTGCTGGGAGCGCTTGGCGAAACGCTTGAGGCCGCCCAGAAGTGGCGCAAGGACCGGGAGGAGCTGCAAATCGATTTGTTTGGCTTTGAAGAGGTGCAAAACTGGGATGTCGAGCTTCCGCCTATACCGCCTTTGCAAACCTCCGAGCTTTTGAATCTGGAGCGGGAGCTGCTAGGCATCTATCTATCGGGCCATCCGCTGGATGAAGCCGCAGAGCGGTTTGAGAGGCTTCAACTGGATCGGCTTGTGGATTTATCCGACGCGCCGGACGGTACGGTGGCCGTGCTGGGCGTTATGGTTGCGGGACGAAAGCCGTTTACAAGCAAAAAAGGCAACGATATGGCTTTTCTGGAGCTGGAGGATCGGGTCATGCGCGTTGAAGCCGTAGTGTTTCCTAACGTATGGAAGCGATACAGCAGCTACCTTGACAGGGAGGCTATCGTAATCGTGCAAGCTACGGTTCAGCAGCAGGACGAGGATTACAAGCTTCTAGTGCAGGAGGTTGTTGCTGTCGCCAACGCATCGGATGAACAACTTGCCGCCCAAACCAGACGTTTAAAGCAATCCGCCAAAAACCGCGGTTCCGTTCGAGAGGCGCCGGCCGGGAAGCGTCCGCCGGATAAATCCATGCTCGGAAGTGAGTTGCAAGGGAATACCATATTGCAATCCCAGGAAAGATCAACTGGAGAGCGAAATTCTCAAAACGATGAGCAGAATCAAATCATGGAGAACAATCAAATCAACGACAAGCCTCGGCCAAAGAGGAAGCCGCAGCGCATGTACATTAAAGTAGCTGCCGAATTGGAACAGCCTGAAGTACTGACAAGGTTGAAGAAGCTTCTGCTTTCGCATAAAGGACCGATAGAGACGGCTCTTTTCTATGAAAGCACGGGAAAAACGATAGTGTTAAGCTCCGATTATGCCATTACCCCGTCACCGAAATTAATAGAGTCGGTGGAGTCGCTGTTAGGTTCGGGAAATGCTGTCATCAAATAGGAAATAACAGCTCGGGTTTTGAAGATACAGGCTGGTATATGCAGGTAGAAACAAAAGTTGGGGGAAGGTGACGGTACAATGTTAACGACTATGCTGGACAGGCTGGATGAACGTCCTCGTTTTCTGGTGCAGCAAGCGATGGACATGATGGATGTGCTTTATGATGAAGTAGCTGGGCTGCTTAGGGACGAAGAAAATCCGGACCGGCATGATACGCGCAGCAGCGTGCATTATGCGCTAGGGCTGCTTGTTCGAGGCGGGGAAGGCGATGCTGCGCTGGCGGAAAAGGTGCTGCACAACGTTATCGAACTTCAGCTGGATGCGCCGGGCGAAATTTATGACGGCACCTTCCTGACAGCGCCGGAGGCGGCCCGCCCTCCAAGCGGTTTTGAGCTATGGAACCGCTTTGGGCCAGGCTTCGCCTTTTTTTTGAACGACACCTTGGAAAAAATAGCCTCTTCTCTGGAAACGTCCATGGCTGAAAGCATACAAGGGCTGGAGCCTGGCGAGATGTGGGACCGATTCTGGAGCGCGGCTGATTCTGTCATTCCGCCTGTTTGGCGGAGCTTTGACCCCAACTGGCGCGAATTTATCGCATGCTCCTTCGCCGTCATTTTGGAGCATTTTGAAACAGAGCTGTCAAGAGGGCTCGTGGCGCGAATGGATGTCTCCATGCGGCGCGCAGTCGCCGGTTCAATCAGCCGCCGGTTGAATGACGCTATTCCGATGAATTCCAATATCGAGCTGATGCATATTTTTGTTGTTCATTATTTTGGATATCGTTTTAACAATAATGAATGGATTCAGCATGCGGAGCGGGAAGCAAGCCATTTTCTTGCGGAATTCCGCGAGTTTGGCAGCTTTGCAGAATTTAATACAACGACCTATTATGGCGTGGATTTGACTGTGCTGGGCCTGTGGCGGCGTTATGGACGTTCGCAAGCCATTCTGGCTGCGGGTTTGGAAATCGAAGCAGGGCTGTGGCGTAATATTGGGCTATTTTACAATCCGGTGCTTGAAAATCTGTCCGGGCCCTTTGCCCGTGCCTATGAAATGGAAATGACGGAGCATAGCTCCATTGGGGTATTTCTATATCTGGCATTAGGAGATCCCTGCCGACATCTGACGGGCGTCAATTGCGAAACAAGCCACGACCCGCTCATCGCGCTGGCTGGCGTAAACGTGCCGGAGGATGTGCTGCCCGGACTGTTGGAGCATGGGGGGGACCGCTATGCTGTCAAACGGTTCAGGGAGCTGTGCGAGCGCGACCGTCCGGGCCAAAATCGCAACCTTTGCACGGCTGCTGCCTGGATTGAGCGAAATCTTATGGTCGGAGCAATGTCGGGAAGCCGGAATACAAACGGCCAGATGCATCCTGCAACGATTCACTGGATCAGCCCGGATGGCGAGCGGTATTATTTGAGGTTGATTCGCCGGGAGAGGGGGAAAGGCTGGAATACCCATTTTCGGGGCATCGTTTTTGACGCAAAGGCTGAAAAGGACAAGCTGGAGGTCGTTGCAAGAGTTGATAGTGAGCTTGATATCGAGGTTTATTTTGAAATCGCGGGTCCTGGATTGTCGAGGGCTGAGCTGACGCCGGAGCTGTGGAAGCTGCCCGGCCTGATATGCAGGGTTAAGGCGGCGGCTCCTGCTCCCGCTTTCTTTATAGAGTCAGGCAAAGCGGAAATCGTATATCCTTACCAGGCTGGCAGCGGAAGTGTGGAAATGAGCTTTGTGCTGGAACTTGAGCCTGAAAAAGAATAGAGGCATTAACCGTTTTTTTACGGATCAAACCATGCTTCACGTCATTTACCGAAAACTCTTAATGATTTATAATGATAGGCTGATATGATAATGCTGCGGATTCCTTGCTTTGCAAGCAAATGCAGGTTACCGCGGGATGGAGGCAGGCATGGGTATTCAAAAGGGCATGGGTCATGTGGTTGGGATAGATGTAGGGGGTACTAAAACGATGGTTTGCATCGCAAGCACAGACGGCAATGTCAAGCTTCTTGAAAAATGGGAAACATCGCAGCATGGCAAGCCGGAGCTTTTTTTCGAATGGCTGTTTGATGGCCTTAAGTCATTGCTGGCGCGGATAGATGTGGAGCTGGATAATATATCGGGCATCGGCATTGGTTTTCCGGGCGTGATCTCGCAAGGAGGCAGGCTTAGCCATGCTCCGGCGCTGCCTTGGCCGGAAGGAGATCTTCTTTCATATATTCGCCAGTATTACCAAGGCCATGTGAAGCTCGGAAACGATGTCAATATGGCATTGCTTGGAGAATGCTGGCAGGGCGCGGCTCAAGGAAAGCGGCATGTGCTGATGCTGACGGTTGGCACTGGCATTGGCGGAGCGATGCTGCTGAACGGCATGCTTTACGAAGGAGCAGGCGGCGCAGCGGGAGAAGCGGGTTATGCCATTGTGGACCTTCCCGCCTTGAATGGCCAGCCGTTAGACGGTGACGCATTTGGGCCGCTGGAAAGCGTTACATCGGGAACGGGCATAGGCGCGCTTGCCAAAGCCTACTTTAAAGAAAAATCCATTAGCGGCAGCGACAGTGTTGGTGCTCCCCAAGTACTGCAGGGCGCTATAGCCGGCGACGCCGACGCCTTGGCGATTATGGAGAAGCCGCTCCAGCATATGGCTGCCTTTATCGGCAGCGCAACAAGCCTGCTGAACCCGGAGCTTGTACTGCTTGGCGGCGGCGTAGCGGATTCCGGCGATTATTATGTAAATGAAATCACAGAGCGGGTACCAGCATTTACGCCTTTTCATGTGGATATCCGCAAAGCCGGACTCGGCAACAAAGCGGGAGCAATTGGAGCAGCTGCAGCCGCAGCGCGCATCTTTGAATAATAAACAAATGGAAGGGTAACTTTTTGAAGCACCTATTAAAAAGGAAGATTGCATCATGATGAACAGCGTGACTCTCGAAGTACGCAGAGATTTGCTTAAGCTTAGAATACTATATCTGTTTACGGGTTTGGCCGGAGGGCTGTTTAATCCTTATTTGACAGCCCTGTTCGTACATCAAGGGATTGGCGCGGATGTGGCGGGGGTGCTGATGTCGGTTGGAACCCTGTTGTCCATTATGGTTCAGCCGATTTGGGGCATATTGGTCGACCGCTTCCGTCAAACCAAGCTGGTTCTGCTGCTAAGCATTGCGGTGCCGGCGTTCTTGTCTTTTTTTTATCGCTTTGAGTATGTCGCTCTTATCGTTGCCGCTTATATATTATCCATTGCTTTTCAGGCAACTCAAAGTCCGATAGCGGATTCTTATGCGGTGTCTGCGGCGCGAGCGGCCAACACGTCCTATGGAACCATTCGCAGCCTGGGAAGCCTTGGAACGGCGCTTGGCGGCTATGCCGGAGGGACCTTTCTGTCATACTTCGCCATTACGCAGCTTTGGATGCCGTTTCTTACTCTTAGCCTTGCGGGAGCAGTCACCGCGTTGACCTTGTCCATGAGAGGCAATGAAATGTCATCTTCGATCTCTTTGTCAAGAGGGTTAAAGGATTTGCTTGGCAATTCAAGATTTGTGCTGTTTCTGGTTGCCTGCTTTTTTGTCAATCAGACGCTTACGGCGTACAATTCTTTTTTTGTATTGTCCTTTCAAAGCGCGGGCGGCAGCTATTCGCTTGTTGGAACAGCGCTGCTGCTTGCTTCCTTGACAAATGTGCCTTCCATGCTGCTGGCGGCCAAAATCGTGAAGGGCATCGGCCACGAGCGCACCCTGCTGTTGGCGGCCTTTTTTTATGCGCTGCGCTGGGGCATTCAATGGCTGTTTCCGATCCCGTCCGTTATGGTCGGCATTCAGGTGCTGCATGGTCTTTCTTTCGGCCTGTTTTATGTGGCCGCGGTGGAATATGTGGCGGCTGCTTCCGGGAAAGAGATGCAGGCGACGGGGCAAAGCATTTTTACGATGGTGTTCTCCGGTCTCGGCGGCATCGTTGGCAACCTGCTTAACGGTTATTTGTTCTATCATGGGGGCGCAGATTCCATGTATCTGGCCTGCACGATAAGCGCACTGGCGGGAGCGGGCCTGTTGTTTGTCATAAGCAGGATGGCTGCCGGCACAAGGGCAAGGCTGTTGTAATATCCAAAAAAAGAGCAAGCTTGCTATAAAAAGGCGAGACTGCTGTAAAAAGCCTGAATTGCAGAGCGGATTCGAATCCGCTCTGTTTTTTTGCGCAGCTGCCTGAAATTTCTCTTGGCAATCTCTGAGCGCTTCCGCTGCTTCAGCTAGCTGAACAGGCACATAAAACGTTTTTTTCGCATATGCATATAGATACAAGCAGTTGCGAGAGGATGAAGCCCATGAGCAAAATCGAAAGCTGGCTGGAAAAACGAGGCGTCAAGGTTACAGATGTTGCAGAAATCGTGTTGAGCCTTCAGCAGCCATACAACGCCAGCCTGACAGTGGAGCAATGCGAGGAAAGCGTTCGTGCCGTATTGGAGAAGCGGGAGGTTCAATATGTGCTTTATACAGGCATTGCGCTGGATGAGCTGGCGGAGAAGCGTTTGCTTCCGGAGCCGCTTCAGGCGATTATGGAGCGTGATGAATCTCTCTACGGAGTCGATGAAACGCTGGCGCTTGGCATTACCAATGTTTATGGCATGATTGGGCTCACCAGCTTCGGCTATTTGGACAAAGTGAAGCCGGGCATCATCCGGCAGCTGAATGAAAAAGGCAAAAAAATTCATGTTTTTCTCGATGATCTGGTAGCGGGCCTTGCCGCAGCCGCATCCGCAAGAATCGCACACGGCGATCCTGCGGCCATCCAATATCATTTGCCGGAAAGCCTGTAATTGTGTTATCATTGTGACATCATATGGCCTTTGGCAGGATTGGCAAGTTTTAAGGTCAGCTTTGCTGACGCATGGCTTTCAGGAGGTACCACGATGTGGACGGTTATTTACATCGCACCAACAGCAAAAATGGCAGAAACCATTAGGAAACGGCTCACGGAAGAAGGTTTTTTAATCAAGATCCGGTCCGTCAATCTGTCCAAACAGCAATATGAGATTTTGGTCCCGTCCGGCGAGCTAGAGGAAGTGCAGGAAGTTTTTAATTCCATCATTCGTCCGTAAGGTCCGGCTCAATACTATTGCGCCTTGAGAGGTGTCACATAACGTGCAGATAAAAGATTTGTTTTCTAAGAAAAAATATGCAACTATCCCTTCCGAACGTCCCAAGCGGGACATTCCTGAGGGACTGATGAACAAGTGCTCCAAATGCGGCACCATTCAGTACAGCAAGGAACTGGAGAAAAACCTGAAGGTTTGTTCGTCATGCGGTCATCATTACCGCTTAAACGCATGGGAGCGCATCGCGATGACGCTTGACGGCGGACGTCTGACCCAGTATGACGAGGACATGGAATCTGTAGATCCTCTGACATTCCCCGGCTATGCAACCAAGCTGGAGCAGCAGAAGGCCAAGTCGGGGTTGAAGGATTCCGTGGTGACGGGTGAAGGAACGATTGACGGTTACCCCGTTGTTGTTGCCGTCATGAGCTTTGACTTCTTTACCGGCAGCATGGGTTCAGTGGCCGGGGAGAAGATTACCCGCGCAATCGAGGCGGCGCATAGCAAGTCGCTGCCGCTGATCATCTTTTCCACGTCCAGCGGAGCCCGGATGCAGGAAAGCATTTTAAGCTTGATGCAGATGGCCAAAACAAGCGCGGCGTTGTCCCGTTTTCAAGGGGACGGCGGCTTGTATATTTCCGTATTTACGGACCCTACGACAGGAGGCGTATCGGCCAGCTTTGCGTCGCTTGGCGATTACAATTTGGCCGAGCCCGGCGCGTTGATCGGCTTTGCCGGACGGATCGTCATCGAGCAAACGATTCGCCAGAAGCTGCCGGACAATTTTCAGACGGCGGAATTTAACCTGCAGCATGGGCAGCTTGACAAGGTTGTGCATCGCAAGGATATGAAGAGCACATTAAGCAAGCTGCTGGATTTGCACGGCGTAAAAAAGGAGGAGTCGATTGATGCCGAATGAGCTGCCTTTTGAGAAGCCCGTTGTGGAGCTTCGTCAGAAAATCAAGGAGCTGAAAAGCCTGAGCGTAGGCAAAGGAATCGATTTCTCCGAGGAGATTTTACGGTTGGAGGAGCGCTGCAAGCAGCTGGAGGAAGAGCTCTACAGCGAGCTGACCCCCGCCCAGAAAATGCATTTGGCCCGCCATCATCAGCGGCCAACCTCTCTGGACTTTATCGGTTCCATATTTACCGACTTTATCGAGCTGCACGGCGACCGTCTGTTTGCGGACGATCTGGCCGTAGTAGGCGGTTTGGCGAAGCTGAACGGTATGCCCGTAACTGTTATTGGCCATCAGCGGGGCAAGGATACCCGGGACAATATTGCCCGATTCTTTGGCAGTCCGCATCCGGAAGGCTTACGCAAGGCGCTTCGTCTAATGCAACAGGCTAACAAGTTTGGTCGTCCCATTATTACGTTTATTGATACAAAAGGCGCTTATCCCGGCAATACGGCCGAGGAACGCGGCCAGTCGGAAGCTATAGCACGCAACCTGCGCGAAATGGCGGGTTTTGGCGTGCCTATCGTCTGCGTTGTTATTGGCGAAGGCGGCAGCGGCGGGGCGCTTGCGCTCGGCGTAGGCAACCGTGTGCTTATGCTGGAAAACGCCATTTATTCCGCAATTTCTCCAAATGGAGCGGCCTCCATCCTATGGAAGGATGCTTCCCGCGCGGATCAGGCTGCGGAAGCGATGAAGATTACAGCTAAGGATTTGCTTGCATTTGGCGTCATTGAGGAAATTATTCCGGAGCCGCAAGGCGGCGCTCATCGCGATCTAGAGGTTCAGGCGGAGTCCATCAAGACGGCAGTAACGCGTCATCTGGAGCAGTTGCTCGTTATGAACGCAAGCGAATTAATAGAGGACCGTTATCAGAAATTCCGCAAAATCGGAGAGTTTCAGTTTGTGTCTGCGGAGAAGGCTTCAGAACCTCCGGCCATGGAAGCTGAAGCGGCAACTCTGGATGAAGCCAGCCTAAAGAAAAACTCCGGCGAAACGTTGGAGCAGGATATGGAAGCTGCACCTCAAATAAACTAAGACGTATCTGCCTTAAACGTGTCTCCAGATTTTTCGATGAACGACTGGATTTGGTTTTGCATACACTCGTCAAGCCGGCAAACGGACAAGTTCCGGCTGGCGTGCATGTATAGATAGCTTCAATACTTGCAACAATTAGGCAATGAGGGTTAAGCAGTAGACAATTTATGCATCAGACGGAGGAAATGAAAAATGCGCAAAACAAAAATCGTATGTACTATCGGTCCTTCCAGCGAGTCGCTGGAAAACACCAAAAAACTGATCCAAGCGGGCATGAACGTGGCGCGTCTCAACTTCTCCCACGGAGACTTTGAGGAGCATGGCAACCGGATCAAGAACATCCGTCAAGCAAATGTTGAATTGGGTACTTCAGTAGCGATCCTGCTGGATACGAAAGGTCCCGAGATCCGTCTGGGCAAACTGAAGGAAGAGCCAATTGAACTGGTTCAGGGCGAAACGATTACGCTGACAACAGAAGAAATTTTGGGCGATCGCAACCGTATTCCGGTTACATACAGCAATCTGCCTAACGACTTGACGGTGGGTGCGACAGTACTGATCGACGACGGCTTGATCGGCTTGACGGTTGAAAGCATCGACGGTACCGAAATTCATTGCCGTATTGTCAATAACGGCCCGATCAAAAGCAAAAAAGGCGTTAACGTTCCCGGCGTAAAAATTTCCTTGCCTGGCATTACGGAAAAGGATGCAGGGGATATCGTGTTTGGCATAGAGCAAGGCATTGATTTTATCGCAGCTTCCTTTGTCCGCAAAGCAAGCGACGTGCTGGAAATCCGCGAGCTTCTTGAGAAGCATAACGGCGGCCACATCCAGATCATCTCCAAAATCGAAAACCAGGAAGGCGTAGACAACCTGGACGAAATTCTGGAGGTTTCCGACGGATTGATGGTAGCGCGCGGCGATCTGGGCGTAGAAATTCCGGCTGAAGAGGTTCCGCTGGTTCAAAAAATGATGATCAAAAAATGTAACCACGCCGGCAAACCGGTTATAACAGCAACTCAAATGCTGGATTCCATGCAGCGCAATCCTCGTCCGACTCGCGCAGAAGCAAGCGACGTTGCCAACGCTATTTTTGACGGCACGGATGCGATCATGCTTTCCGGCGAAACGGCTGCAGGCAAATACCCTGTGGAATCGGTACAAACGATGTCCCGTATTGCCGAACGTACAGAGCAGGCTTTGGAATACCGTGAAATTTTCACAAGACAAGCCAATGCTCAAAAAACAAGCGTAACGGAAGCGGTCAGCCAGGCTGTTGCCAACTCCGCGCTTGATTTGAACGCCAAAGCGATTATTACATCGACGCAAAGCGGCTTCACAGCACGCGTTGTATCCAAATACCGTCCAAAAGCTCCGATTATCGCCGTAACGCCTGACGAGTCTGTTATGCGCCGTTTGGCTCTGGGCTGGGGCGTATTCCCGGTAAAAGGCCAAGATGCCAATACGACCGACGAAATGTTCGAGCATGCCGTTAAAGGCGCTTTGGGTACAGGCTTGCTTAGCTTGGGCGACACGGTTGTTATTACGGCAGGCGTGCCAATCGGCCGCGCAGGCACAACAAACCTGATTAAAATTCATCATGTTGGCGAATTGCTTGCTCAAGGACAAGGCATCGGCAGCCAAAACGTAACAGGCAAGCTGGTTGTAGCCCGTACGCCGCAAGAAGCGAATGAAAAGGTTAAGCCTGGCGATATTCTTGTAACAGTGTCCACAGACAAGGAATATATGCCTGCATTCGAAAAAGCCGGCGCTGTTGTAACGGAGCAAGGCGGCATTACTAGCCATGCAGCCGTTTGCGGCTTGAACCTGGGCATCCCGGTTGTGCTTGGCGTTGCCAATGCGCTTGAGACGCTGAAGGATGGTATGGAAGTAACTATTTATGGAGAAACCGGCGTTATTTATTCCGGCCAATCCAGAGTATTTTAATAAGCTGTAACCACCCCTAACTAAAGATGCAAATTCAAGCGATGGTGATCCTTCACCGTCGCTTTTTGCAAATGGAAGGATAAATAGAATGTGATTAAGGGAGAACGGGGTATGCTAAACCTTAAAAACTGGTATTGTCATCCGCTGCGCGTCCGTTATCAGGAATGCGACAGTATGGGTGTTGTTTTTCATGCAAATTATGTAACCTGGTTTGAAATTGGCCGTACTGAATGGATAAGGCAGATGGGCTATTCCTATAAGGCTATTGAAGAACATGGCTTGCTGCTGCCCGTGGTCGATTTGCAATGTTCGTATCTTGCCCCTGCCCGCTATGATGATATGGTGCTCGTATGTACAACCGTGGCGGAGGTTTCGCCGCTCAGGCTAACCTTTCAGTCTCAAATTCGTAAAGTTGCGGAGGAGCAGTTTCAACCTTGCCTTGCCGAAGACGCAGAGCTTCCTGGCGAGCTTTTGGTTGAAGGGGCGACGCGCCATGTATGGCTGAACAGCCAGTGGAAGCCGGTACGGCTGAGCAAGCAGCTGCCAGAGCTTTATACGGCGATAGGCGGTCAATAAGAAGAGGGTGGAATAGAATGGTAAAATGGATCGTTCCCGTTATTTTGTTGCTTCCTATCATCGAAATTTGGGGTATTCTTCAAGTTGGAGATTGGCTTGGCGGTTGGAATACCTTTCTTTTAGTGCTCGTGACAAGCGGCTTGGGTGCTTATTTTGCCCGCCTGGAGGGAAGGAAGGTTTGGCAGGAGGTTCAGCGTCAGACCCAGCAAGGCATTATGCCGGGCCGCTCTTTAATTGACGGTCTTTGCGTGCTTGTTGGCGGGATTCTCCTGCTGTTGCCCGGATTTTTCTCCGATGTAGCCGGATTATTGCTATTGCTGCCGCCAACAAGGCCCATTTTTAAAGGGCTGATTCTGAAGTGGCTTGAAAAAGTGATGAAAAACGGAAATTATTCCATTCGCCGCTATTAATCTGCACGCCTAATTTTTACATTGTCTTAATATTTATTTGATATGATGATAAACAATGGCCTGTACAATGGGACAGACAAGTCGTTTATTTTCTGCTGTTGTTTATATGTGTTTCTAGGAGGAACATGATGATTAAGCATATGTCCCATTACGTTAACCGTGATCTAAGCTGGATCGAGTTTAACCGGAGAGTGCTGGAGGAAGCGCAGGATATTCAAAATCCGCTGCTGGAGCGCGCCAAGTTTTTATCCATTGTGTCAAGCAACCTGGATGAATTTATGAGCGTTCGGGTAGCCGGCATTCAGGATCAGATGCGTGCCGGTTTATCAAAAACCGATTTTTCAGGCTATACGCCGGCAGGCTTGTGGAAAAGGCTGATCAAGCGAACAACCATGATGGTGGGAGAGCAATATCGCACTTATCGGGAAATTATCAGGGCGCTTGCCAAGGAAGGCATTTGCATGCGCACGCTGGATGAGCTTAACACGTCACAGAGCCATGCAATGAGCGACTATTTTCATGAAATTGTATTTCCGGTTTTGACGCCAATGGCCGTCGATCAGAGTCGGCCGTTTCCGCTTGTTCATACCAAAGAGCTGTATTTGGCGGTTTTGCTGCAGCGTGAAGAAGCTGAGGAAAATGATGAGCCGTTGTTTGCCATTGTGCAGGTTCCGTCGATTTTACCACGGTTTGTGCCTATACCCGGCAGAACCAATAGCAAAAAGCAGGAGTTTGTATTGCTTGAGGATTTGATCGAGCGTTACATCAACACCTTGTTTAACGGCTATACGCCGTTTGCCGTAAATCCGTTCCGATTGACCCGCAACGCGGATCTAACGCTGAATGAAGAAGGAGCGGAGGATCTGCTGGAGGAAATCGAGAAGGAGCTGCGCCGCCGCAGATGGGGTATACCCGTTCGGCTGGAGGTTGGCAAGGGCATGCATCCTTATGCTTTGGATACCTTACTTGAGGAGTTGGAGATTCAGGATAATTTGTTTGAAATCGACGGGCCGCTGGATCTCAGCTTTTTGATGCGTTTTTCGGGCAGCCTGCCTGGACATGATAATTTGCGTTATGAGCGGCTGGAGCCTGTTTATCCGCGCGAGTTTGACGATACGGACGACATGTTCGAGGTTATGCGCGAGAGGGATGTGTTGCTCTATCATCCCTACGAATCCTTCGAGGCTGTAACCGATTTTCTGATGCAAGCCTCGTATGATCCTGACGTATTAGCGATCAAAATGACGCTTTACCGGGTCAGCGGGCAGTCTGCGCTTGTGCAGGCGTTAGCCAATGCAGCCGAGTCCGGCAAGCAGGTGACGGTTGTCGTTGAGCTGAAGGCCAGGTTTGACGAGGAGCGTAATATTGCATGGGCGAGACAGCTGGAGAAGGCGGGCTGTCATGTGGTGTACGGTCTTGTCGGCTTGAAAACCCATGCCAAAATATTGCTGGTCGTCCGGCGCGAGCAAGGAACGCTGCGGCGTTACGTTCATGTAGGCACCGGCAACTACAACGACAATACAGCAATGCTATATACCGATATTGGGCTTTTTACCTCCCATCCCGTCATTGGGGCCGATGCTTCCGCATTGTTCAACGAGGTTACGGGGTATTCCTCGCCTTATGACTGGAAGGCGTTTGGCGTAGCGCCAACGGATTTGAAGGAAAAGCTGTACCGGCTTATTGACCGTGAGCGTGACAATGCTCTAGCGGGCAAGCCGGCGCGTATTATTGCCAAAATGAACAGCCTGTCCAATCAGGAGATGATCGACAAGCTGTATGAAGCTTCGCAAGCCGGCGTTAAGATCAGTTTGATCGTCAGAGGCGTTTGCTGTCTTAGACCGGGCGTCGCTGGACGCAGTGAAAATATTAAAGTCATCAGCATCGTTGACCGATTCCTTGAACACTCCAGAGTGATGTATTTCTATAACAATGGAAATGAAGAAGTTTACTTATCGAGCGCGGACTGGATGACGCGAAATCTGATGAAGCGGATTGAGCTGATGTGCCCCGTTTTCGACCCTGCGCTGCGCGATATTTTGATCACCATGCTGAACCTGAATCTGGAGGATAACGTCAAGGCTCGGGAACTGAAGCCAAACGGCTTGTACGAAAAGGTAACCGGAGCGCCAGAAGCCAAACCGTTCCGCAGCCAGTTCGAAGCCAAAGTTATTTCCTTGTGGAAGGGCCATGGTTGAATAGAGTAGGTCAATGGTTATTGTGAACGCAAAAAAAACCTTTAAACCAGAGCCGGCAATTACCGATGGTTTTAAGGTTTTTTTTCTTGGCTTGGTGGTGAGACAGGAAAATTTATGGAAAAAATAACGTCCGACTGTAAACTATCTGATATGGTTTGTCGATCATAAAGATAACAATTATATTGGAATAGATCCCAATTATTATACATAATACAAATTTGTATTTGCTCTCGAGGAAAGATTATGAAATAAGTTTGTTTATTATTACGATATTTTATCATAAAGGGATGATCCAATGAAGATTTGGTTAATGGACGTTGATGATTATAATCTGACACTTTGCTCTGAGGATCATGATCCAGCAGATTATTCGGCTAGTCAAAAAGGTCTTCCGGTGACAAACTGGTCTACGGCCCAATTGAAAATTTGGCAGAAAGGAAAGAATAAAGATTTTGTTGGTTTTCTTAATGGGGGCATGTTGATTTTAAGCGATAAAGCAATAGATGCTGTAAAAGAATTTCTTGATCCAAATGTTCAATATCTGGATTGTGTAGTTAAGAATTATAGTACGAGGCTGACATTAGTAAATGTCGTGAATTTATTGGATGCAGTTGATTATGCATGCGCTCAACCTGATCTTACCCCTTGGAGAAAATTACGTGGCTTCAAGCATATCAGTTTTATTGAAGCTGTAGTGAGCAATCAGCATATATTTAAGATCCCCGAGTTTCCGTCATCATACTTTTATGTATCTGATCAATTTCGGGAAGCCATTCTTAATGCCGGCTTAGCTGGGGTGTTTTTTGATGAGGTTTGGGATTCAAGTCAATTTCAAAAAGAAAGAGAAGAGAAGCGAGCTCTCTATAAGCTAATCGTGGAGGAAGTAAATAAGGATAAAAGTGAACAAATGAATTGGGATGATGCCTTAAAAATAGTGCATGATGGTGGTGCCGTAGCAAGTTCTGTCTGGAAAGTGCAAAATGATGTTGATGGTTCATTAATGCTCGGTAAACTAAATCTTGATAAAGGGTATAGTTGGTCACGTGGTATCAATATGATTCCAACTTTATCTAAATTCAAATGGCATGTCGCTGAGCGATCAGATTTTTAGATTTTCAGTCTCACGTTAAACGTGAAATCGGAAACGGGTCTTTCTTATTTCATCATTTTATCCAGCTTCCCGAAAAGGAGCTTTATCAATTGCGTAGGTCCAGGCAGGTTAGGATAGATGAGAAGCGTCAGCGCAAGAGCGGCACTAACAAGTGTAATTCCCGTTGTGATTGCCCGCATCTTTTTGCTTTTGCTGCCTCGCCATTCGCCCCAAATAATAATGACTGTCAGGATAAGAATGCCTAACGTGGATAAAATCTTCATGGCAACACTCCCCTCCTCCCGTTTTGAGCCTCAGCTGCTTAATTGGATGCTTGATGAGGTATGCCTTGAGGCTCTATTGATTTTCCTGTATCGGTAATGATTACATTTCCAGTAATTTTAACCTCCATGTTTCGGTAAATGGATAACCAGTTCTCCTGATTCTTCTTCCATATGCCAGCATTGTAACGACGGAACTGATCGGCAAATTTGTAGATATCTGCTGACAAATCCCTTTGGGCAAGCTGGAGCGCCTGTTCGGCAAGCTCCTTGAAGCGATTCAGCCATGCCTCCTCAACTTTAGATAGCATAATGGGATTGGCCAAATCGTAATTGGTTGTATTCAGCACAACCTCACCCTCGCTTTCAATGTGAACGCCCATGCCCCATGTACCATTAACTATGCTTGGCGTTAATTTTGTTTTGACATCATTCATACGGATAGAAAATGCTCCTTTAATCTGTGGTAATTCAATGGGCATGATAAAATTGTTTAATTCGTTGCTAAGCAAAAGTACTCCTACACTTATAGGTTCCAAGGCCGTTTTTACATAGTAGCCGTCCTTAAACAGGCTGATGCCTTTTGCATATGGGGTTGTAGCCAATTTATTTTGTCCGGGATCAGTGGGGGAGATGAGCATGCGGGACAAAATAGCAGAGCCGCTTGGACTGGCAATGGATTGCGCAAGCTGCAGCATCGTCACGCGGGAGCCCAATCCCAAATTAGCCATCTCGCGCAAGGATTCCGCCGAGCTTCTCTCCAGCGGATCGAGCAGCGCCAGTACCTCCTTGGCGTCGCCGCCGCTGGTGAATACATAGGCATGCTCCCGAAACTGGGGGTAGCGGAGAAGGAAGTCGAGATATTCGCGCAGTCCCTGCTTACCCGCCTGCTCGCTGATGACAACTACCTCGCAGTGTCCCCAGAACATCTCCCGCGACACCTTTCGTTGCAAGCGATTCAAGGCCTCTGCAATCGTGCTGCCTTCCGCTGTACGTATCATGGTTACTCCGCTTGGACTGCTTTCCGAGCTTCCGGTGCTGCTGACGCTTCCGCTTTTGCGGGGAATAAAAATTTGAGCAGTCAGCTCAACCTTTTGGTTGGAGTAGTCAATGCCGGTAGCCAGAACAATCGCCAGATCGTTAATTTCATTTCGATCCCAGCAGCCGGATAACAGAAGACCGCACCATAGCGGAAGAAAAAAAGCAAGGAAGTATTTAATTCCTTTGGTCTTCATGTTCCACAGCTCCCTTTTTGTTCAGCTTCGTTTCTTTTTTCGGCCCCGCATCTTTTTCAGAAGAGCTATAAGGTAAAGTGCGGCGGGCAGCGCCACCAAAATGACCAGGGTGTATACGTTCGCGGAAGTGCTGACAAGACTGGAAGCCCCGGGCCGGTCGGAAACAAGCCAATAGGTAAAAACCATGCATAAATACGATAGCGGGAATACAAGCGGCTTGTAGCTCCTCAAGCCAAGCCATTGCGCTGCTGTAATTGTGAATATGTAGAGAAAGACAGATATTTTGACAAAGATGCCAAAAATCCAGATGGCAATAACAATTGCTTCAATATGCTGCAAAAAATCGGCTATCGTAATGTAACGAGCCGCGATCATAACAGGATAGGCAAAGCTGTCCGTGAGATCGCCTAACAAGAAAAGACAAAACAGATTGGTAACCACCATGGCTATTGTTGTTATAACGAGAGAGCTTAGCATAATTGGCGTAACATTTTTCTTGTTATGAACAAACGGAAGAAGGAAGGCCAGTACTATGTATTCGCTAAACCAGGCAGCGGGAGAGACTGCGCCTTTGAAGGTGGGGAGCAAGCCTTTCTCCATAAAGGGCAGCAGTTCCTCCGGGTTTAGCTCGTCGATCAGCAAGACAAAGATCAAGCACAGCAGGAACGCAAGTAAAGTCACAAATATTTGCGAGGTTCTGCCCACTACTTCAATGCCGAGCCTGACATTCAGAGCGCAAACCGCAGTCATTGTGCCCATAATGACAAACAGCGGTGTCTCCGGCAATGCGTTGCTGGAAATAAATTCGCCGTATACCCGAATAATCAGACCAATGAGATGAGGCCAAAAGAATAAAAAGACAAGGCCAAACAGCTTTCCGGGGAGCCAGCCGAGTATTTGCGAGCTGACCTCGATAATCGTTTTTCCCGGATAAAGGGAGTTTAAGCCCAGCGATATACCGATTGCCGCCAATCCTACAACCGAGCCCCATATTGGCGACAGCCACATGTCATGGCCAGCATAATGCATGGTCAGACTTGGTACGGATAAAATAGCGGTGGCCATAATGGTGGGAAAGATCATAATGGCGAGCTGGGAGGCCGAAATCTTTCCTTTATCAGGAAGCATAAATAAAACTCCTTTGCTACTTATCGTGACTTGCTCCATGGAATGGAACGCCACCACACGTCCTTAAGCTTCCCGGCTGAAGTGGGGGCAATAGGCGATAGATAAGGCGTCCCGAATGAGCGCAGACTGCTCAGGTGGATTACGAGCAGAATGATAGCAAGTATGATGCCGGTCAAACCCAGCGTTCCCGCTAGCAGCATAATTGGAAAGCGGAGCAGCCGTGTGGAAATGCTTGCCGAATAACGTGGTACCATAAAAGAAGCAATTCCCGTCAGCGCAACGATAATAATCATAGGCGCTGATACAATGCCGGCAGTGGTTGCGGCTTGTCCGATAATAAGGGCGCCCACGATGCTGACGGCAGAGCCGATCTGCTTGGGCAAGCGTACTCCCGCCTCCCTCAGCGCCTCAAACGAAACCTCCATAATCAAGGCCTCTACAAGCGCGGGAAACGGAATTTCCTCACGAGCCCTGGCTATGCTTAGAAGCAATACGGTCGGAATCATTTCCTGATGAAAGGTTGTAATAGCGACATAGAATGATGGCAGCAATAGCGACATAATGTAAAAAATGTATCGCATCCACCGAATAGCTATGCTTATGTAGATGTTCTGGTAATAATCCTCGGGGGATTGCAGCATGGAGGACAAGGTGATGGGAGCTACCAGACTGAAGGGAGTTCCGTCCACCAGAATAACAAATCGCCCCTCCAGCAGATTGGAGACAACAACATCAGGACGTTCCGTCGCCAGCATTTGTGGAAAAGGAGAGAAGCGCTCATCAACAATGCCTTCCTCGATGGAATGGCTCTCCAGCACATAGTCGATTTTTAAGCGGCTAAGCCGCCGCTCCACTTCTTGAACTAGCTCCGGTGAAATAATCCCCTCCACAAAAGCCAAAGTCACCTTTGTATTCGTATATTTGCCCATTGTAATGGTTTTGGATTTGAAGCTCGCTATTTTCAGTCTCATCCGAAGCAGCGCCAGGTTGCTCTCCAGTGATTCTGTAAAACCGTCACGCGGGCCCCGTACGGTAGATTCCGCAGCAGGTTCCTCAGTTGTCCGGCCTATGTTTTTGGAGAGCGCATAAATGGCGCCATTTGACTCGCCCTCCACAAGCAGCAGAGCAAAGCCGTCCAGAATGGCCTGCGATGCCTCTTGTAGGGTATAGACAAGCTGGGTTGAGGAGACGGTTGGGGAACCGCCTTCAGTCTCAGCCAATGGTTTAAGCACTTGCCTCTCAATCCGTTCGGCGTCACATAAGCCCACGCAAAAAATGCAAACGGCGGAAAGGCGGCTGTTGGTTTGGAAGGTATGGAAGACCATATCCGAGCAGTCTGAAAAAATGCTTTGGAGCCTGGCCCCATCGATTTCCGGCTGCCCAGTAATGACCGTGCTATCGCTGCTGCCTCCCGCTCTTTGTCGCTTGCTCATCCTTGTCCCTCCCTGCATTTTTATCAAAATAATGTCCAATAGATAGTGAGTATGCTGTGCAGGGAAAAGGGAAATTATGCATAAACCATTTTTTATCGCCGTTTAAGGATAACTGAATTGGACGTTTGCCAAAAAACGCAATTATAATAAACGAATAATAGATATATAAAAGATGGCAAACCGATCGCGAGGAGGGCAAATATGAAAAAACCAATCATTGGCTTATTGCCCCTGTACGATAGGGGTAGGGACAGTTATTGGATGCTGCCGGGATACATGAAGGCGGTAGAAGCCGCAGGAGGAATTCCGGTTATGCTGCCCATGGCATCGGATGAACTGGACATAAAAGCTTTGTCGGAGGCCTTTGACGGCTTTTTGTTTACAGGGGGACATGACATTAACCCATTGCTGTATGGTGAAGCATTAGATGCGGCATGCGGGGAATTGTGCCAGGAGAGGGACAGGCTGGAGCAAGCATTGTTTCAATATGTTTTAGAGCTGGATAAACCGGCTTTTGGCATATGCCGAGGGTTGCAGCTGTTTAATGTATTGCTTGGCGGAACGCTTTATCAGGATTTGCCTTCGGGCCGAATAACGGCATCAAACGTCACGCACCAGCAGCGGCCGCCTTACAATGAACCTGTTCATTCTGTTACTCTTCAACAAAACAGTCTCTTGTACAGACTTTTGGAAAAGGAAGCCATTTCGGTTAACAGCTATCATCATCAAGCCATTAAAGAGCTCGCTCCAATGCTGCAGGCGTCTGCTCTTTCGGAGGATGGCCTGGTGGAGGCGGTGGAAATGCCGGACAAAACCTTCCTTTGCGCTGTGCAATGGCATCCGGAATTCAATTTTACAGAAGATGAGGACAGCATGGCATTGTTCAGGCATTTTGTGGCGGCATGCTCTGGCAACTTAACGCTTTGAATTGTTTATTATGCTTCTGAACCACCATTTTCTTAAATAAAACAGCAAAACAGCCGCAGGGACAACTCCCCACGGCTGTTGGTTTTCGATAGAGATGGTGATCAGCTATTGAAGCACAGGCTCAAGTCCCCACAGCTTCTTGAATTCCTGCGCCAGTTCCTCCACCTCGCGGCGTTCCACCGACAGATGGCCCCGAGGAAGCACGGGCGATAATAACAGCTGCCGTCCGGCTATTCGTACCTGAATACGGCCGATGCTTTGCGTTTCGCTGCGGTCAAGAGCTGCGGCGAGCTGCAGCAATACGCCAAATCGGGCTACCAGCTCCAGGTCGTCCTCGCTTAGCAGCAAACGGTAAGGAGCAAGCTGGCTTTTGGATTTGCCTTTGCTTCGATAAGAGGCAATGGCTGCCGTCATAATGATTTCACGGTGCGTCAACCCATTCAGATGGCTGTGCAGAATAAGGTAAAACGAGTGGGTGGCATAGTCATAATAATCAATCGCCGCCCCGATGCGATATAGCTGGGAAGCCGCGTCAAGCAAGATTGCAGCTTCATGGCTTTGCCGTTCATGGGTTTGCAAGGCATCCAAAAGCTCGGTCGCAAGCCGGTTGACTTGGAGCACATGCTGACGGGGCGCTTCCGTATGCAGCGAGCTAATATTTTTCAGGCTGTAGGTCAAAGGATCGTCCAGCTTCGGCTTGTTGGGAAACCGGGTGGAGTGGAACAAGCCGTCGCGGAGCCCCGCGCCGCAAATGCGGTAATGGGTCGTTTTGGCCATACGAAAAATGGCGCGAATGACCGCAATGCCGGGAACAATAACGTCAGCGCGATCCTTGGACAAGCCAGGAAGCTTGCGGCGGCGTTCAAGCGGCAGGTTTCGAGTGGAATGGAACAGCTCGTCCACCTGTTCGCCCTGGATCATATAGTTATGGGTGCTGTTAAAAGGATAATCCACCACGCCTTGATGCAGCTTGCCTAAAGCACGTGCCGTGCCGCCTACGCCTACCAGCGGAAGGCCGGGATGCTGGACGATCCACGGATGATCCTTGATTGCGTCGGCAACCAGCTCTTCAAGCTGTTTGAGCTGATCATCACTCAGTCCGTTTTTGGAATCAAAGCGGTGATTGAGGCTTACGCAGCCAAATGGAAATGAGACGGAATGGACAATATCCCGGTTGCGAAAAAGGGTTATTTCGGTGCTGCCGCCGCCGATGTCAATCAGATAGCCTTCATCAATGCGAAGGGAATTAATCATGCCCAAAAAACCGTAAGAAGCCTCCTGCACCCCGGAAAGAAGCTCGATATGAAGACCGGTTTCGGATTTGATGCTTTCTAGAATGGCCGCGGAATTAGTTGCATTGCGGATAGCCGCCGTCGCTACCGCGCGAATATGGCCTACCCCGTGATGGCTGCAAATAAGGGAAAAGTGATGCAGCGTATCAATCAGATCGCCGATATGTTCGTCCGGCAGGCACCCCTGTGCGTCCATCTTTCCGCTGAGCCGTGCGGAGCGCTTGCTGCCATCTACTACCCGATGCGCTCCACTCACGGTTCTTTCATATACAACAAGCCGTATGGAGTTGGAGCCTATGTCAATGATGCCGATGCGCTGTCCTGTCATAGTGAGCCTCACCTTCTGCTTCGATGCCTATATCATGTTCAAACTAGTCGAAAAAGAGTATAGCGCTCATTTTACCATATTTCCTGAAAAAAGTTGACGTATAATTGGTATGGCGTACGGGAAAACTGTGTTGTCGAAAAAGGGAGATTAACTAAGAAAGAACTATTGAAAGCGCAACCGATTCAAATTATCAATGATACCGATAAAGCATTTTTATGCCCCTTCATGTTGGCTTCATTGTGAAAATCATTTATGATAAATAACATGCAAGAGGCGAGCGTAGTTGAATAATTGAAGGAAAAAGGAGAGAGAACGATGACAGCAACGAAAGGTCTTGAAGGAATAGTCGCAGCGGCGTCTTCCATCAGCTCGATCATTGACGGAGTGCTCACATACCGCGGAATCGACATCGATGATCTGGCAGAAAACGCTTCATTCGAAGAGGTCGCGTATCTGTTATGGTACGGCAAGCTGCCCAATCGTTCCGAGCTTGACGGACTGCAAAAGCAATTGGATCAATATTCGGTCATTCCGAGCGCTGTAATCGAAGGCATCAAGCTCTATCCCAAGAACACCAATTCCATGGCTGCGCTGCGCACTGCCGTTTCCAGCCTGGCGTTGTATGACGAGACAGCAAACGACATGTCTGCTGAAGCCAATCAACTGAAAGCGATTAAATTGCAAGCTGCTTTGCCAACGATCATTGCGGCATTCTCCAGAATTCGCGAGGGCAAAGAGCCGGTGGCTCCTAAACAAGGCGTATCCATCGCGCACAATTTCCTCTATATGCTGACTGGCAACGATCCTGACGAGGTAGCGGTCAAAGCGCTGGACCAGGCGCTTGTGCTGCATGCCGACCATGAGCTTAACGCTTCCACATTTGCGGCAAGAGTAACGGTAGCCACCTTGTCGGATATTTACTCCGGCGTAACTTCCGCCATCGGCGCGCTGAAGGGACCTCTGCATGGAGGAGCCAATGAAGCCGTTATGGTAATGCTGGAAGAGATCGGCGCACCGGCGAATGTCGAGAGCTACATCGGCAATGCGCTGGCCAACAAACAAAAAATTATGGGCTTCGGACACCGTGTTTACAAAAACGGGGACCCGCGCGCCAAGCATTTGCAAAAAATGTCGCGTGAGCTGGGCAAGCTGACTGGCAATATGGAGCTGTACGAAATGTCGGTCAAAATCGAAGAGCTGGTTACCGGCCAAAAAGGGCTTAAGCCCAATGTCGATTTTTACTCCGCATCCGTTTATACGGCGCTGCAAATTCCGCGCGACCTGTTTACTCCGATTTTTGCAATCAGCCGCGTTTCCGGCTGGAGCGCTCATATTTTGGAGCAATACCAGGACAATCGCTTAATTCGTCCGCGTGCCGATTATGTTGGTCCCGTTGGCGGAAAATATGTTCCGATTGACCAAAGATAGTCCAAAACAACATAGATTATAGACTGCATGAGGGCGAGCTGGTGCTTGTTCTCCTTTTATTGCCCTGTTTCGCCTATGATTTTCATCACAAAGGGAATGCAGCGCTGTGAAAGCGCAAGCATTGCCGGCTTGTGTCCGTTTTAAACATAAATTTGGAGTAAAACTTTGCTTTACGCCAAACATTAAGTGTATGCTTACAATATTCCATACTATTTTAGGAGGATTTTATAATGGCCCAATTCGAAAAATTCGCGCTTCCGACTGAAGGCGAGCAAATCACAATCGATAATGGCGCGCTTCAGGTGCCAAACCAGCCTATCATTCCTTTTATCGAGGGAGACGGAACGGGACGCGACATCTGGCGCGCATCCAAGCGCGTGCTTGACGCTGCTGTAGAAAAAGCCTACAACGGCGAGAAAAAAATCGCTTGGTATGAAGTGTTTGCCGGCGAAAAAGCATTTAATGAATACGGCGAGTGGCTGCCTGCCGATACGTTGACTGCAATCCGCGAATACATCGTTGCCATCAAAGGACCTCTTACAACGCCAATCGGCGGCGGCATTCGTTCCTTGAACGTTGCGCTTCGCCAGGAGCTTGATCTGTATACTTGCTTGCGTCCAGTACGCTATTTTGACGGCGTGCCTTCCCCGGTAAAACGCCCTGAGCTGGTAGACATGGTTATTTTCCGCGAAAATACGGAGGATATCTATGCGGGCATCGAGTATCAAGAAGGCTCCGCAGAAGTAAAAAAAGTCATCGAGTTCCTTAAAACGGAGCTGGGCGTCAACAAAATCCGCTTCCCTGAAACATCCGGTATCGGCATCAAGCCTGTTTCGTCCGAAGGATCGAAACGTCTGGTGCGCGCTGCGATCGAATATGCCATCAAGCATGGCAGAAAATCGGTTACGCTAGTTCACAAGGGCAACATCATGAAGTTTACGGAAGGCGCATTTAAAAACTGGGGTTATGAAGTTGCCGAGCAAGAATTTGCAGAGCAAACCTTCACTTGGGGCCAATACGACCGCATTAAAGACGCCGAAGGCGTTGACGCGGCCAACAAGGCGCAAGCCGATGCGGAAGCAGCCGGCAAAGTCATCGTGAAGGACGCCATTGCGGATATCGCGCTTCAGCAAGTTCTGACTCGCCCTACCGACTTTGACGTAATCGCTACGCTGAACCTGAACGGCGACTACCTGTCCGACGCCCTGGCTGCACAAGTTGGCGGCATCGGTATTGCACCGGGCGCTAACATCAACTACCTGACTGGACATGCTATTTTCGAGGCGACTCACGGCACGGCTCCAAAATATGCCGACAAGGACGTTGTAAACCCAGGCTCCGTTATTCTGTCCGGCGTTATGCTGCTTGAGCATCTGGGCTGGCAAGAAGCGGCTGACCTGATCTACAAAGGCATGGAAACATCCATTAACAACAAAACGGTAACATATGACTTTGCACGTCTGATGGAAGGCGCTACAGAAGTAAAATGCTCGGCCTTCGCTGACGAAATCATCAAAAATATGTAGGAAACATAGGCCCCTTGTCAGACAGCTTTCGCAAAAAGCTGCCTGCGAGGGGCCATCTCCGCTTTTGTCGGGACAAATACATAAAAAAAGAATCGGGGGTAGCGCAATATGGCGATTAAACGTAAAAAAATTACGGTTGTAGGGGCTGGCTTTACAGGCGCAACCACAGCGCTGATGCTGGCTCAAAGAGAGCTGGGAGATGTGATTCTGGTGGACATTGCTCCGCTGGAAAACCCAACGAAGGGCAAGGCGCTGGATATGCTGGAGGCAACTCCGGTGCTTGGCGTAGACGCCAATATCATCGGCACTTCCAATTATGAGGAAACTCGCGGCTCCGATGTCGTTATTATTACGGCGGGAGTAGCGCGCAAGCCGGGTATGAGCCGGGACGATTTGGTCAACACAAACGCAGGTATTGTCAAATCGGTGTGCCAGCAAGTGAAGGAAACTTCGCCTGACGCTTATGTTATCCTGCTCAGCAATCCCGTTGACGCTATGACTTATGTTGCTTTCCAAGCATTGGGCTTCCCCAAAAACCGGGTAATCGGACAATCCGGCGTACTGGATACGGCTCGTTATTGTACCTTCATCGCCCAGGAGCTGAATGTGTCGGTGGAGGATGTGCGGGGCTTTGTGCTTGGCGGACATGGCGACGATATGGTGCCTCTTGTTCGTTATTCTAATGTAGCTGGCATCCCTATCGAAAAGCTGATTTCGGCGGACCACATAGAAGCCATTGTTCAACGCGCGCGCGTCGGCGGCGGGGAAATCGTTAATTTGCTTGGCAATGGCAGCGCTTATTATGCGCCAGCTGCATCTCTTGTACAGATGACCGAGGCGGTTTTAAAGGACAAAAAACGAATTATTCCCGTTATCGCGTATCTGGAAGGCGAATATGGCTACAGCGATTTGTTTATGGGCGTTCCGGCTATTATCGGCGGGGACGGCATAGAAAAGGTCATTGAGCTTGAGCTGACCGCTGACGAAAAAGCGGCCCTGGACAAATCAGCGGATTCCGTGCGAAATGTCATTCAAGTCGTACAAAACGGCTAATCCAAAGCTGGTCTAGCTGGAGCCAGGCATGTTATAATGGAAAAAACGTTCAAACGAACGGTATGGGAAGAACCCTGACGCAAGCTGCAGGGTTTTTTCTATTTAGATGCACTTTTAGGGAGGGATTAGAACTTTGATGCAGAATGCAAAACAGCTGCTGAAAAAAATATATGGATATGACTCCTTCCGAAAAGGTCAGGAGAATATTATCGAAGGCATACTGAATGGAAGCGACACGCTCGCCATATTGCCCACCGGCGGCGGAAAGTCGATTTGCTACCAGCTGCCCGCTATGCTGCTACCAGGTACAACGCTGGTCATATCGCCGCTTATCTCCTTGATGAAGGATCAGGTGGACAGCCTGACCCGTCTGGGCGTTCCTGCGGCATTTCTAAACAGCTCGCTATCGGCGGCGGAGTACCGCGAGGTGCTTCGGAGCGCGCGGAACGGCGACTACAAGCTGCTTTATGCCGCTCCTGAGCGTCTGGATGCCCCCATGTTCCAGGCGCTGTCGGAGAGTTTGCAAATTCCTCTAATCGCGATCGACGAGGCGCATTGCGTATCGCAATGGGGACATGATTTCCGTCCCAGCTACCGTCAGCTTGCAGGCTGGATCAATCGGCTGGAGCAGCGGCCGCTGGTTGCCGCTTTTACGGCGACCGCAACCTCCGATGTGGCTGATGACATCGAGCAGGTGCTGGGACTTCGCAGCCCGCGCCGTTTTGTAACGGGCTTTGCGCGCCCCAATTTGTCGCTTTCCGTTGTGACGGGTGTAGATAAAAAGAGGTTTTTGACGCAATTTTTAAGTGATCGCAAGGAGCAATCCGGCATTATCTATACAGCAACGCGCAAGGAAGCCGAGGAGGTATGCTCCCAGCTTCAGAAGGCAGGGCTGGAGGCAGGCAAATACCACGGCGGGTTGTCGGACGCGGAGCGGGCGGAGACGCAAGAGAGGTTCCGTTTTGACGATATCCGGATTATGGTGGCGACCAACGCGTTTGGCATGGGCATAGACAAACCAAATGTGCGTTATGTACTGCATTGGCAAATGCCGGGCGATCTTGAATCCTACTATCAAGAGGCTGGACGGGCAGGCCGCGATGGCGAGGAAAGCCAATGCGTATTATTGTTTGAGCCTGCCGACATGCAGGTGCAGCGTTTTTTGATTGAACAGGGCAGCGGCGATGAGGATCGCAAGTCCATTCAGATGTCTAAGCTGCACATGATGATGAATTATAGCCGTACTCAGCGCTGTCTGCAGCAGTTTATCGTTGACTATTTTGGCGAAAGCGACGTTGAGCCTTGCGGCAAATGCAGCTGCTGTCAGGACAAAAGCGAACCGGTGAACCGTACGGAGGACGCTAAAATGGCGTTATCCTGCGTTGGCCGAATGAAAGGGCGCTTTGGCGTTACGATGGCGGCAAAGGTGCTGAAGGGCTCGCGCGACAAGCGGCTGCTGGAGTTTGGACTGGACAGGCTGACGACATATGGTCTTATGCGCCATCTGCCCGAAAAGGAAATTGCCGACTGGCTGTATTGGCTTGTTGCGGAAGGGTATTTGCGGCTTAGCGAGGGACAATATCCCGTGGTGTCCTTGACGGCAAACGCATTGCCCGTGCTGGAGGGCAAGCAGGAAATTATGCAGCGCGTCAGAGCTTCTGTCCGAAAAAGCGGGGGAGAGGCAGCAGGCGGCTCATCGCCGATGTTCGAGGCGCTTAAGGCATGGCGCAAGGAAACGGCGTCAAGGGAAGGCGTTCCGCCGTTTATGGTCTTTTTTGATGCAACCTTAAGGGAAATAGCGATGGTTCGACCTTCCTCGATCGAGGAGCTGCTTGGCGTAAAAGGCATTGGCTCCGCCAAGGCTCAAAAATATTGGAGCGGGATTGCCCCCATTCTTGCGGAATTCGGCGTCGCTGGCGCAAATGCAGAGGCTGATGCAGAAGCAAGGGCAGAACTTGAAACAGCAGTCTCCCAGGAGGCCATGACAGGTTCGCGCGGCGCAGCAGGGCTAGCCGTTCCAAAGGGAGGCGGAGCGGCGTCAGGCAGCGCAAAGGATGACGAGACGCCAAGCCATGTTGTCTCATTGGAGCTGTTCCATGACGGGTATGCTCCTGCTGAAATCGCAAAGCAGAGAGGACTCAGCGCCGTGACAGTGGAAGGACATATTATACGCTGTGCGGAGGAAGGGCTTGAGGTGGCGTGGGAACGGATTATTCCTGCGGAATTGGAGGCTCTTATCGCGGAGGCTGTGCAAAGCGAGGAAAGCGGCAAATTGAAGCCGGTCAAAGAAGCTTTGCCGGCGGAGGTGACTTATTTTGCAATCCGCGGGGTCATGGCGAAGCTGGGGTTGAAAGGATAGCTTGCCGGCAAATGAAGGCGGCAGCGGAGGGGGTGAATTCCGTCACAAAGTATAAAGTGACGGAATGCGCTTGCAGCATTTGAAAAAAGCTGAGTTTCTGATAAACTGATTGGTGTAGTCTCAGTAGAAATAGGAGGAATTGAAATGTCAAGTGCAATGTGGCTGCTTCATTTATTGGGAGCGATTGGAATGGGCTTTTATGTGGTACTCCCCGTTATTTTGGGACGTGCCTCGAAACTTGCAGGAGCAGGTCAAGGCGGTTTGGCAGACGGATTGATTGCCGGTAACCGCATTGCGCAATATTGTCTGGTTCTGCAAATTCTGACGGGCGGATACATGATGTCCAAGGCAGACTACTCTGTCCTCTGGATGGTTATCGTCATGGTGCTGTTCCTTGGCATTGCAGCATTCGGCGGCGTGATCTCCAAACCGCTTAAAGGCGTTATGCATGCCATTGAGAAAGGCCAAAGCGCAGCGGCCAATATCAGCAAAGCAAAAATGTTCAGCCTGCTGATTTTGGTGCTGTATGTAGCGATGATTTATTTTATGAAATACCCGATTATGAAATAATGGCCGCCATTGCGGCCTCACGGCCAACAAATCATGTTTAGGGGGATATTTTTGTGCGGGAAATTTCACCTCAAATAATAACGTTTGGCGAGTCCATGGCTTTGTTTATGCCGCCGGAGCATAAAGCAATCGAGAGGGCAGCAAGTCTGGAGCAGGGCTTCGGCGGCGCGGAAAGCAACGTCGCGATCGGTCTTGCGCGGCTGGGGTCCTCCGTTGGCTGGTTCGGTGCGTTGGGTAATGACCCCTTTGGCAAAATCATTTTGAAAGCGCTACGCGGGGAAGGCGTGGATACCTCGCGGGCCAAAATGAGCGACGAGGCGCCAACCGGCATGATGTTTCGCGAGCATGTGGCGGGGAAACTGGCGGTTCATTATTTCCGCAAGCATTCGGCAGCCAGCCGGATGAAGCCGGAGGATCTGGACGAGGATTACATACGAGGAGCAAAAATTCTTCATGTGACGGGCATTACAACGGCGCTTAGCGAGGATTGCCGCCGTACGGTGCGGCGTGCGGTTGACATTGCCAAGGAAGCTGGCGTGCTGGTCAGCTTTGACCCCAATCTTCGCCTGAAGCTGTGGAGCATCGAGGAAGCGCGGCAAACACTGCTGCCGCTTGCGGAAGATGCAGACTATTTCCTGCCGGGCTGGGATGAGCTTGTCCAGCTTTATGAAACGGAGGATTACAGCGAAATCAAGGAGCGGCTAAATGCGCTGAAGGCGGTTACGGTCATCAAGGGCAAGGGCGATGCGACCGTTGTGCTTGACGGCAAGTCGGAAACGGAGGTTCCCTTTTACCCCGCGGACAAGGTTGTGGATACGGTGGGGGCTGGAGACGGCTTTTGCGCAGGCTTCCTTGCCGGCTTAATGAAGGGAATGACGCCTGTTGAAGCGGTGACTCTCGCCAGCGTTTGCGGTTCCCTTGTCGTGCAAATGCGCGGAGACTGGGAAGCGCTGCCGGAGTGGGATATCGTACAGCAGCGGCTAGGAGCGAAAGCGTGGGTGGAACGGTGACAATTGGTGAAAGCGGCGGCTCCAAGGGCCAGCGCCGGCGCGAAGCCATCCTGCAGGTGCTGAAGCAGCAGGGAAGAATTACGATTGCGGAAATGGTGGAGCGATTCAGCTGCTCTGAAGCAACGGCAAGACGGGACCTGGAGCAAATGGAGGCCGAATATCCCGTTATTCGCACGATTGGCGGGGCTATGTATGACGGAATGGGGACATTGCGAGAGCTGCCTTTTTCAGAGAAGGAGGGCTTATCCATTCTGGAGAAGGAAAAAATCGCCCGGCTTGCGGCATCCCTTATTCAGGAAGGGGACATAATCGGCTTGTCCGGCGGCTCCACCAACTTTTTGCTGGCAAAGCTGCTGAAGTCCAGAAAAGGGCTTACGGTCGTCACGAATGCCGTTAACATCGCAATGGAGCTGGCGGGGAGCGCAATACAGGTTGTCGTGACCGGAGGCATCATGCGGCATAACAGCTTTGAGCTTTGCGGCCCTTTGGGAGAAGAAATGATGGCTCGAATCCATATTGGAAAAATGTTTATAGGCGTTGACGGTATTTCCGCAGCTAGCGGCATTTCCAGCTACTCCGAGCAGGAAGCCCAAAGCTCCAAGGCTATGCTTAAGCGTTCACAGCAATCCTTTGCCGTATTCGATCATTCAAAAAGCAATAAAACCTCCCTTTTTACAATAGCTGAGCTCTCGGAGCTACATGCCGTCATTACAGATCAGCCGCCAGCTGGCCAGCTGGCCGGGGAACTGGCTAGGTTAGGCGTAGAAGTCCATGTGACAGACTAGAAATCCATGCAACGGACAAGAAAAGCTGCCGGGTTCGATTCGTTTCCCATATCAAACATTGTTTTGCGATTGGGAAACGTTTCGTTACTTGCGGCTTTTTGAATGTATTCTTTATGATGCGCCTAGCTGCGAGGCGCCCAAAGCATGACTGAAATGCCGACGATACAGATGGCTGCTCCAAGCCAATCGTAGAAGTCGGGCGTTTTTTTGTCTATAAGCCAGCCCCAAATAACGGCCAGCACCACAAAAACGCCGCCATAGGCGGCGTAAACTCTGCCGAAGGAAGGGAAGCTTTGCAGTGTTGGAATGATCCCGTACAACACCAGAATAACGCTGCCCGCAACGCCATACCAATAGGATTTGGCTTCACGCAACCAAAGCCATACCAGATAGCCGCCGCCGATTTCCGCCAATCCCGCCAGCAAAAAAATGATGATAGCAAAAAGCATAAAAAACTCCCTTTCTTTACGTTATCATACGAATCCGCTGAATTATTCCTACTTAATCCTACTACAGATCAACGTAAAAAACATATGAAAAAGGCTGTGGGCCATATAGGTATGATGTATGGGGCAAACCTTATTTGTGTTAACAAAAAAGCAAACAACAAGAATGAGGGTGCTATGGCATACCCTTTTTTGTTGTTTGCTTTTTGAGGTGGAGCGGCATTACTTGGTATAGAAAACGTTGCAGCTATACGCTAGCTGCTTTAAAAATCGAGGTGCCTCTCAATATCGTTTGTTGAACATTTAGGTCGAGGTCGGTCAAAACCAGGTCGGCCCGTTTGCCGACGGCAATGCTTCCTGTCATATCCGAAAGGCCGAGCTCGCGTGCGGGGTTGCCGCTTGCCATCCTGCTAGCCTCCGTTACGGGCAATCCAATGACGTTTACCATATAGCGGAAGGCTGCGATCATGCTAAGGCTGCTGCCCGCCAGCGCTCCGCTATCCTTTAACCTCGCTGTACCGCTCTTCACGACAACAGGCAAGCCGCCTAATTCGTATTCGCCGTCCGGCATTCCTGCGGCTTCAATGGCATCGGTAACGAGGATGACCTTGTCCTTTGGTTTACTACGCAAAAGAAGGGAGATAGCGGCCGGGTGCACATGCTCGCCATCGGCAATGATTTCGGTATAGATGCTGTCTGTCGTCAAAACCGCGCCTAGCGTTCCAGGCTCGCGATGATGCAGGCCGCGCATGGCATTATACGTGTGTACGGCGTGCGACAGACCGCAATCTGCGGCAGCTATCATTTCTTCGTACAAGGCGTCGGTATGTCCGGCTGCGGCAATAATGCCTTGGCTCTTCAGCCAAGCAATGCTTTCCCGTGCGCCGGACTTCTCCGGCGCCATTGTAACCATTTTGACCAATCCGGGGTATAACTTGGCCCATTGCTGCAGCCATTCCAGCTGCGGGTCCGCAATGTAGTCCGGATTTTGGGCGCCAGGCCACTTTTCGCTAATAAAGGGGCCTTCAAGGTGAACGCCAAGCAGCTCGGCATGATGCATGCCGTTTTTTTGATAGGCGGAGACGGCCTCCAGCACGCTTTCAATATCTTTGCGGGATGCGGTCATTGTAGTGGCGAGCATTCCCGTTGTGCCTTGCGAAGCATGAAAACCCGTTATGCGGTCGAAGCTTTCTGCGTTTGCATACATGAAGTCTCCGCCAAAGCCGCCGTGAACGTGCATGTCGATAAAGCCGGGCAGCAGCCAGCCTCCCTTACCGTCGATGATTTCACCCTCGAAGCCGCCCAGATCGGCAATGCCGGTAATCCCGGCTGCGCGAGCCGCATCTCCATTTTCGTTGTCGGCAATAATTGATTCAATGATGCCGCCGCTTATTTTTATATGTCCGGTTACAACAGCCTGCTCAGTTACAATTTGAACATTGGTGATCAGAAGAGTTTTCTGGTTCGGATTCATTTAGCTCAGCAACCTTCCTGCTTCTTGGTCCAGCAATACGATAACATTGGGGTGAAGCTGAAGCAGCGAAGCGGGCACCTGTGTTGTTACCGGACCCGTTAGCGCTTCCTTAACAATGCCGGCTTTATCAGAGCCGCGAACAACCAGCAAAATTTGCTTGGCCTTCAGGATGGAGCCAACGCCCATTGTATAAGCGGCCTTAGGCACCTCGTCCAGCGAAGAAAAAAAACGGGCATTGGCTTGTCGCGTTTCTTCCTTCAAAGCAACAACGTGCGTGCCGCTGGACAACTGCTCATCCGGCTCATTAAAGCCGATGTGGCCGTTGTGGCCCAGCCCTAAAAGCTGCACATCCGCAGCATGCTCCGCCAGCAGGGCGTCATAACGAGCGCATTCCGCAGCGGGATCGGGCGCCATTCCGTCAGGAAGATGTACATTTCCAGCAGGAATGTCGACATGTGAGAACAAATGCTGATTCATATAATAAGCGTAGCTTTGATCGTTATCCGGCGTCAAGCCGACGTATTCGTCAAGGTTGTATGTGGTTACCTCCGCGAAGCTTACTTTGCCGCTCCGGTGCTGCTCTACCAGCTTGGCGTATATACCGATAGGCGTGGAGCCTGTTGCCAATCCCAGCACGGCTCCCGGCTTTTGATTGATCAGCTCGCTGAACCACTCCGCCGCATGCAAATCCAGCTTATCCGCACTTTCAAAAATTCGGATATCCATAAAAATTCCTCCCGATGATGGTATCGTCTATGATTTATCTAGTATCAGTGTATAAAAAATTAACGAAAAATTCAATCAAAATGATTATAAATATCATATTAATGATCGGAACGATCAAAATTCCATGAACCTCTTCAGGTGTGATATGCTTACATAATCAGAAACTAAAAACGGTGACCGATACAGGAGGTTGGCCTTCTTGGAGCAATATATAGAAACAAATAAGGCGGAAAGCCGCGGGATTAGCGGCATTGAGGGCAGCAGCGCCGCATCTTTGGCCGACGCCACTGCCAAACGCAAGGGCGAACATATCGCCATCTGCTTGCAGGAGGCGGTAGAGGGAACTGGCGGCGCAGGGAATGGGTTTCAGCGTTATCGCTTCAAGCATAATGCTTTGCCTGAATTATCATTCCAGGGCATCTCGCTGGAAACGGAGTGGTTTGGCAAAAGGTTGTCCGCGCCGCTGCTCGTCAGCTCTATGACGGGAGGTACGGACGAGGCGGGAGCTATCAACCGGCGCCTTGCGGCTGTAGCAGAGCGTCAAGGCTGGGCGATTGGCGTTGGTTCCATGCGCGCGGTCATCGAGCAGGAGGAGCTTGCTGTAACCTTTGACATTCGAAAGCAGGCGCCGACTGTGCCCGTTATTGCCAATTTGGGTGCAGTGCAGTTTAACTACGGTTATGGTTTGGAGGCATGTCTTAAGGCGGTGGAGCTAGTCCATGCCGATGCCTTGGTGCTGCATCTGAATAGCCTTCAGGAAATTTTCCAGCCGGAAGGCGATACTGATTTTTATGGGCTGCTGCAAAAGATTGAAGAGGTATGCAGGGGGCTTTCCGTACCTGTAGGAGTCAAGGAGGTTGGCTGGGGGATTGACGCCGAAACGGCCAGCCGGCTTCGCGATGCCGGCGTAGCCTTTATTGACGCCGCTGGCGCCGGCGGCACTTCTTGGAGCCAGGTAGAGAAATTCCGGACATCGGACCCCGTTCAGCGAGCCGCGGCGGAGGCTTTTGCCGATTGGGGAAATCCAACGGCTGAATGCGTGGCTGAAATCCATTCCGCCTTGCCCGATATGCCTCTTATTGCCAGCGGGGGGCTGCACAACGGAGTTGAAGCAGCCAAGGCGCTGGCGCTGGGAGCTGATCTGGCAGGCTATGGCCGAGCCTTGCTGCCCCGTGCTGCAGCGGGAAGCGGTGAATGGTCGGAGGCGCTTTTGCTGGAACAATTCCGGCGCATTGAATTTGAGCTTCGTGCAGCCATGTTTGGCATCGGAGCAGGTTCTATACAGGAGCTTCGCTGCACGAAAAGGCTGGTTAAGGCTTAAAATATATTGTTAAACGCGAGGCTGATTACCAAATCAGACCGGTGCCTTCTATAATCAATCTAACGTTGACCTTAAAGCTGGCATCGGGATAAATCCGCTGCCAGCGATCCCAGCTGCCTTCCCCAGGATTCATAGCCAGATAGCGCAGTCCAAATCCAAGCGGGTCGACGTTCGCTTTTTGAATTTTGGTCAGCAGCTTCGTCGCCTCCGCTTCATACGCTTTCTCCAGCTTAGCCTCAACCGGCTTTAAATCCTTTTCCATTAAGGGGGAGGAGGACTCCTCAACCACCGTTTTCATCCGTATATTCACTTTTATCAAATGTTGCGTATCCTGGTTTTCGATTCGGAACCGGGAATGAAGCTGGTTGATAGCGACAACTATGCCATTATGCCTGTAAATGCCATGCATGGATGACTTTGTGAAGCGGCTTGCCAATTGATTGAACATTTGGGCTTCGTCAGGCGATAACACCAATTTTATTTTTTGCTTGTCCATTAAAGCGATTTCGTTAATAATGTAGCCTTTGTTTTTGTCTCCCTGTACAATCGCAAGGGCAGGATCAAACCCTTTCTCTGTAAGGCGCCTCGAAAAGCCGGATAACGATTCCGCAAAATTGTAGCTGGATTCCGTTCCGTCCGCCCCAAACGACAGCAGCAGCGCATTACCCGGATACTGCTCTGAAATTGGCTTGATTTTGAGTACGCTGGCCGCGTCGGGTTTACCAATCGCCATGTTGGCAACCAGCTGAATATCGCGCCTTCTTACCATCCAATCCAGCACGGATGTAATATTTTTCCGGGCAAGCGACTCACCGATAATAAAAATGCGGCAATGGCCGAAATCAAGCTCCTTGTCCACATAAGCCTTGAGCATGCGCAGTCCCTCCGCAATGCTGATAGCATCAATAGTTTCGTATTGGAATTTGGAGGTTCCGGGTTCAATTTTGGGCGAAGGAATCGCAAGCTGGATGGTTAGCCGGTAGGGCTTCTCCTCATTTCCAGACAAATCAATGCCGGTCCCCACAACAAAAAAACGTTTGTCTATATCCTTGAAGCCGCAGCCTCCGACCGGAACAAGCAGCAGCAACGCCATGGCAAGCTTCAAGATGATGGGAGTTATAGGCCTCATCTCGGCATCAACCTCCGGCGACTCAATATAAAGACAGCTGCTACGGTCGCAACCTCTGTAAACATCCGAATAATCAGCCATGCGGTTGTAATGGCCAAATTCATATTTTCATTGACCACAACCATGTACAAGATGCTGGCCATTGTAAATATGCCAACGATGACGTAATTAGATATCGGCGCCTTTGGGCTGTCGGTTTCCGGCTTCATGGACGGCATACATCCTTTGAGAAATTCCATTGCCTGATGCCAGGCTGCGGTTGTATAAACAAGGCTTAGATTCAGAAACACAATTAAAAACAGGAACATCACCCGCTCGATAAAGCCGTATTGCATCATTAAAGAATCGGCGGTGATGGTCCACAAATAAATATATTGAGACGTACCCTGGGAGCCGTGAAAGCCGATCGGAACAAAAAAGGTGACCAATAAAATAACCAGACCGAGAATAGGATACATCCACAGAAACTTAAACCGGAAATTAGGAGGGAACAGCCGGTTAAACAAGGACAAATTAATGTAACCGGTGAAGATAAAGGTTGCCGCGGCAAGCGAGGCCAGACTAGGCCAATGCCAAACATAGTTGGCCACCACATGGATGGAGTCCAGATTCAATTGCGGGCTTGTTACCATTTTGAAAATAATGAACAAAATAATCGGCACATTTAAAATAATGATAATTTCAATGAGCAGCATAACGGTCAAGGTAGAGCGGGTAGCGGCGTAGCCGGATGCCAATACGATGATGGACATGATAATGAGAACGTTGGCGTCCGGATTGAAGAAGCGATTGATCAGCACGGCAAAAGCCATTGCAACGACAGTGCTGGAAAACCAATACATCATGGCGTAAAAAACCATAAAAGCCGTCGTAAACCAGCGAGGGAAATACTGCGAAAATATTTCCGGAAGCCCTTGTCCGGGAAAGCGGGACAATGCATTGGTAAACATATAAATCATGATGGAGCCAAAAATCGGGCTGATCAAAATGGCGGCTACGCTCCCGTCAAAACGGTTATCGTTCAGAATATGGGGCACAAAAATCATAATGTTCATCAGCGCCACGAACAGAAATAAATAAAAAAAATAGCGATTCATTTAATATCAGCACCTCCAATATCGCCTTCAGCAGGATTTAATTTTCCGTGCAGGCGGAAATAGGGTTTTCCAAAGCTTCTCAAATTGCATAAATAGGCTATATACAGGAACACGCCGGCCGCAATGCCGGATAAGCCAAAAAAGATAGCGGCTCCGATAAGGGGATACTTCAAAAAACGTATGGCAAAGGACATCGAGTTAATGGGAATGACAAAATTGGAAATAGCGACAACCGATGTTACGATAATCATAATGCTGCTGACAAGTCCCGCCTGCTGCGCGGCTTGGCCCAATATAAGACCGCCAACTGTCGTTGCGGTAGAGCCAATATAGCGGGGCAGCCGAATGCTGGCTTCAATCAGCGTTTCAATCATAAACAGCATAATAAACACTTCAATAAAAGAAGGATAAGGCACCGCTGAGCGGCTGGCTGCGATGGAAAAGGCCAGCTGCACCCGGAACAGCTCAGGGTTATACGAAACAACTGCAATGTAAAGCGCTGGCAGCGTTATGGTCAGCACAATGGAAGCAAACCGCAGAAAAATCAAAAACCGCGTCATCCAATAAGCCTCGTAATTATCTTCGATCGCATGCATGAATTCAAAAAAAGTAGCAGGCATAATGAGCGCAAACATGCTGCCTTTAATTAGGACAACAACCTTTCCCTTGCCGATGGATCTGGATATGCGGTCCGGCCGCTCCGTTATAAGCACAGTCGGAAAAAGGTGCAGACGCTTGCCCACCAGCAGCTTCTCCAATTCGCCGGCTGCATGGACGATATCCGCATTAATGCTTGTCAGTTTGCTGCGTACATTGTCCAGCACCATGGAGTCCACATGCCTTTGGTCAAAAAGAACATATAGCGGCGTTCGCGATTCATAGCCAACCGTATATTGCTCAACGCACAGCTCTGGTGAAGGATACATGCTGCGAATCAAATTAAGAGACTTATTCAAATCTTCGCTTAGCGCCAGCTGAGGCCCTTGAATGGCGCTTTCTACCTGCGTTAACGAGCCGTCGCTGCTAATGACATCCGAGGCCAAAAAAGAATACACAACGGAGTTCGCCTGTATCAGCACATATCCTCTTAATAGCATATCCTGCCATTTGGCGGGGTCTTCGACCTGCTCGTATTGGGGATTTGTCTCCAGATGTCTGTCAAAAGGAATTTCCGCCTTGGTGAAGGGGATCATAATGTAGTTGTTGATTTTATCCTCCTTGCAAAGGCTGGACAAATAGGCAATTTCGATTGATGCTTCGCCATTGGAAAGAAGGGCCGTCTTGACATCCACGGCTTCGGCAAATAGCAGCTTTATACGTTCGATCATAGGGCTCTCTCCCTCCGGTTGCGAGTTTTCAGTGCGAAGAAGATGGGATGACTCTAACATGAGCTGCTAATGTTTCCATAGTTTGCGCCATTCCCGGCAGATTATGCTAATATAGACAATGACAATGCCTGCAAAGGCCTTATTGCAACATAGCGAGGGGATTGTAGAATGAAGCCATGGTATGAACAAAGCTTCGGCAGAGATTATATGGTGGTGTACAGACACCGGAATTGGGAAATCGCGGCCAAGGAAGTGCGTAAAATGGCACAGTGGCTCCACTTGCCTCCAAACGCCGCTGTCTTGGATATCGGATGCGGCATGGGCAGGCACTCGATGGCGCTGGCGGACACGGGGTTTAAAGTGACGGGGGTTGATCTGTCGGATACGCTGCTGGATGTGGCGCGACAGCATGACCATTCCGGCAAGGTGCAGTGGCGTCACGGGGATATGCGCAAGCTTCCTTTTGCCGATGCATCCTTCGATGCAACCGTCAATTTGTTTACCTCCTTCGGTTATTTCTCGCTGGAGGAAGATAATATCCAGGTCGTAAAGCAGATCAGGCGAGTGCTTAAGGAAGGCGGCACATTCCTGATTGATTTTTTAAATCCGGCTTACGTGGAGCGAACGCTGGAGCCGCGTACGGAGCGAAGTGACGAGGAAACGGGTATCGTTATTATAGAGGACCGCTCAATAAAGGACGGCTGGGTGCAGAAGGAAATTACGCTCAACGACCCGGCGGAGCCCGTCAAGCCGCGTCAATATCTGGAGCGGGTAAGACTTTACCCTCTTCAATGGTTTGAAAAGAGACTGGCCGAAAGCGGCTTGAAGCTGGAAGCGTTATACGGCGGTTACAACGGCGATCCATATGATGAACAAAACTCGCCAAGAATGATTTTGACGGGCAAGGCGAACTAATCAGGAGGGGCGTTCGCATTATTTTTAAAACATAGAAGGAGGCCGTCGCTTTGAGTGATAAAAAAGCAGCTCAAGTAGCAAATGGAGATATTTCTCCTCTAATTCCGCTGCAAGGGGGCTGGCATCAGCTTAAGGTTCCGCTTCCTTTTTCATTAAAATGGGTTAACAGCTACATCATTCCCGATAGCAATGGGTATACGGTCATCGACCCCGGCCTGCACACCGGAGAAGCGCTGAAGGTTTGGGAAAACGCACTGGGGGAGCTGAGGATTGGCTGGAGCGACATCTCCCGCATTATTTTGACCCACCAGCATCCCGATCATTATGGACTGGCCGGCTATGTTCAGCAGCAAAGCGGCGCCGTGGTCTACATGACAGAGCGAAGCCACCGTTACGCGCTTCGCTTGTGGAACGCGGACAGTGAATATCCAGCGGCAATAGACGCCTTGTTCAGCCTGCACGGCATGCCTGTAGAGCTGAGGGATGCTATCGGCTCCAATTTGGACGGGTTTATCGCTATGGTGTCTCCGCAGCCCCGTGTTTCGTATATGAAAGCTGGCGAGATGCTGACAATGAACGGGGACAGCTGGCAAGTGCTTGATGCGCCGGGACATGCCTTTGGCGCTGTCTGCTTGTATGAGCCGCATCGCCGCTGGATGATATGCGGAGATCAGGTCTTGCCGCGCATCACGCCTAACATCAGTCTCGTTCCTGGAGAAGAGGCTGATCCCCTGCAGCATTTTCTGGGCAGCCTGGATCGACTTGCGCAGTTTGATGTTGATTTTGCGCTGCCGGGGCATATGAACCCCTTTGCCGGCTTCAAGGAACGGATTGAGGAGTTGCAAAGCCATCATGCCCGGCGGCTGGAAGCCATCAAAAGCATGCTTCTGGAGAAGGAAACAACTGCTTTTGACGTGTGCGAAGGCTTATTCGGAAACCGGCTGCGGGATAATCCCCATAACTTGCGGTTTGCGATGGGAGAAACGCTTGCGCATCTGGTTCATCTGGAGCTGAGAGGCGAAATTGCTTCGCGTCAGCGCATGGGCGTCAATTATTATAAAACCGTTGCATCCGTATAATTAGAAGCCTCAATTGGTCATGTCAAGCCGCATCGGTTAAGGCTGACCTTTAGCGGTTAGGCTAGCTTTTATTGGCGCATGCATAATACTTCCTGCACAACATTTCCTGCACACCATCTCCAAGTCAAAGCTTTCGCCCTCACGCTGATGAGGATGCGAAAGCTTTTTTTGTTGAGCTCGATAATGTGACACGCTAGAAATTATATATTGCGTCATATATAAAAATATGATACATATTAAATAACGAAAAGGAATCACAATTCAAGAATGTGATGTATTAAAGGGAAAAGAGAGAGGAAGCGTGAGTCATGGAGAGAGAATTGGCATTGGAGATTGTTCGAGTAACGGAGCTTGCCGCATTGGCTTCCGCGCCATGGATGGGAAGAGGGGATAAAAATGAGGCGGATGGAGCAGCCACTTCCGCCATGCGGGCCATGTTCGATTCTGTTTCTATTAGAGGAACGGTCGTTATCGGCGAAGGAGAAATGGATGAAGCGCCTATGCTGTATATCGGGGAAGAGGTTGGCAGCATGAATGGGCCCGAAGTTGACGTGGCTGTTGATCCGCTGGAGGGCACCGAAATTGTTGCCAAAGGACTTAACAACGCTTTATCCGTTATCGCAGTAGCCGGAAAAGGCCAGCTTCTGCATGCGCCGGATATGTATATGGAGAAGCTGGCTTATGGTCCAGCGTTATGCGGAAAGCTCAGCATTGCCGACCCTATGGAAGAGACGCTTGCGAAGGCTGCTGCCGGACTGAACAAAAAAGTGGCGGATCTTACCGTCATGATATTGGACCGCACCCGCCATGAAGCCACCATCAAAATATTGCGCAAGGTTGGCGTGCGAATCAAGTTTTTGTCAGACGGCGATGTGGCCGGAGCTATGGCGCCGGCATTCCCGGAAACCGGGATCGACCTGTATGTGGGCTCGGGCGGCGCGCCGGAGGGCGTGCTGGCGGCAGCTGCACTGAAATGTCTGGGCGGCGAGCTGCAGGGACGCCTGATGCCTGCCGACGCGCTTGAATATGAGCGCTGCATCGGGATGGGGATACACAATCCATACCGGATATTGAATATGGATGATATGGTTGGCACGGAGGATGTTATTTTTGCCGCAACAGGAGTTACTCCGGGGGAGTTTTTGGGCGGCGTTCGTTATTTGCCCGGCCAGCGGGCCGAGACGCATTCCATCGTGATGCGCGCCAAAACTAGAACGATCCGTTTTATCAAATCGCTTCATTACCTGCCCAATAAGCCGCTTCTCCAAGAGCAGCGCACGCTAGCGGCAGAAGCCGCCGCGGGCCAGCTTTGATCTTCAGACTTTTCAAAAAAGCTCTACTAAGCCTGTATTAAAGCCAAAAAGCGTTCCTGCTCCGCCGCAGCCCTTCAAGGGCTGTGGCGAAGCACGGGAACGCTTTTTTCGTTACTATCAGGCTCAATCTTATATATATCCTCGTCAATATGAAAGTTCAAAAAGTTTGGTTTCCAGTGCCAAGAAGATGGGAAGAAGCTAGAAACTGAGTAGCGGAGCTTAGTGGAAGCTAAGTGAGCAACGGAAGTTTCGGCTGAATCCCATATTCGATGCCGGCCATGATGCCAGTCATGACCCGCAATGGGAAGCGGACTTTTTGAACATCCGCTAAACTAGTCTAGGGGAGGTGTTGTTACGCCTTCCCTTTCAGCCTGCTTGCGGTGAGCGATACGGCTGGCTGCGGAAGCGGCGATTGCGCCAACGATATCATCTAGGAACGTATGGATTTCACCGTCCGTTTTGCTGTTTAGCCGCACCAGAATGCCTGGTTTAACCTTGTCCACGTAGCCAAAATTGGTAAAGCCGATGCTGCCGTATACGTTAACGATTGACAAGGCCAAAATTTCATCGCAGCCATAGAGGCTTTCATCGTGCTTGATCATATCCTGAAGCGGCGGGATAAGCTTGCCTTCCTCTGCCAATAGGTCAAGCTGTATCCCCGTCAAAACGGCATTTTGCACCTCGCGCTTCGATAACACGGCATCGACATGCACAATGCAATCTTCAATTGTAAGTCCGGGAAAATAGTCCTTTTGCAAAAAAAGAACCAGTTCGGCGATATCCCTTTTGGCAACGCCTCTTTTGGCCAGCCATTCATCGGTTGCCTGCGCCACGTGTGCGCTGTTCAAGCTGTAAATTCCGGGATTGCTCATACTGTACCCCCTAGCGATTTTTGGATAAAACAGGTCTAAAACAAGGAAGGGCTCGTATACATATTACTACAAATCAGGAGTTGTACAAAGCCGACAGGCAAATATTCATTGGGGAGGAATTATGTACATGATTCAGAAAAAATGGATTCGTTATACCGCGATGGTTGCCCTGGTGGCGCTGCCCGTTGTTACGGCGGGATGCGGATTGTTCTCCAAGCAGGCCAGCAAGCAAATTGATCCGCCTCAGGTCGAGACGGGGGGAGGCATTCAGAACGGGGGCGGAGAAGAAGCGGCTCCGAGCGGACAGGCCTTGCCCGATAATGCCGCAGCGGCTGCTCAGGATTCCAGCGTAACGGTTTATTTGGCTGACCGCAACGGCTATGTAGCGCCGGTTTCCGTTCCCGTGACGCTTGCGGAGAATGAAACTTACCCGAGAAGGGCACTGGAGCTGATGGTGGAAAACGGTATGTACGCGTCAAGTTTGCCGGAGGATTTCCGTCCGCTCATCCCGCAAGGCACGGTTGTGCTGGGCTACGATTACGACGAGGAGCACCAGGTGGCGAAAGTGGATTTCTCCAGTGCATTTAACGATTATTACGCTGGCGACGAACGCTCCATCGTTGAAGCTATTACTTGGACATTAACAGCCATGACCGGTATTAAAGGTGTTGAATTGTCCGTCGAAGGCGAACGTTTGGCAGAAATGCCGCAAGCAGCCTATCCGATTGACAATGTATTAACCCGCTCCATCGGCATTAACATTGAAGCGGCAGACGGGGTAGATATCGTCAAATCCTCTCCCGTTACGCTTTATTTCTCGGCTCAAACGCTGCATGACGAGCAATACTACGTACCGGTCACGCGTCTGGTTGAGCGCAGCGATTCCGCGCCTCTGGCCGCAATGGAGGAGCTGATTGCAGGGCCACTCAACCAAAAAGAGCTGACAAGCGTTATTTGGCCCGATGTGGAGGTTGCAGGGCTGGAGGTGAAGGACGGCGTAGCGGTGCTGGACCTGGAGGATGAAAGCTTCGGCAAGGGCTCCGTGCTTCCTGCGGAAATGCTGCAAGCGGTTGTTCTTTCGCTAACGGAAAACAGCAATGCGGAAACCGTTCAAATCCGGATAAATGGAGAAAGCAACCTGGTTGACGATCAGCAAAAATCGTACAGCGAGCCTGTCGGACGGCCGCATCATGTCAACGCGCTGAAATCGTAAAATGATGGTGAAGGGCCTCAAGCGTGTCATGCACTTCTGATAGGCCTATGATAATAAAAGGAACGATGTGCCTGTAAAGAACATTAGTTTTTACAATCAAACTAACAAACCAACAAACCAACAAACCGCCAACTAACCAATAAGCCAATAAGCAAAAAAGCAAACAGACCTTCCTGTCCGTCACCATGACGTGGATAAGGGAGGTTTGTTGGTTTGACGAAGTAAGCAGCCCTATTCCATGCTGTATTGTGTTGCGGACGGATGCATTTCGTCGGCGCTTCTGATAAAATAGACAGGACTTGCGGACGAGAGAACCATTTCAGGAGGATTAAGAATATGAGAACAGACAAGCGGCAGGCTGACGAATTGCGTCATGCTGTTATTGAACCAGGCATCAATAAACATGCGGAAGGTTCGGTCCTGATCCAATTTGGAGATACAAAGGTTATTTGCACGGCTAGCGTGGAAGAAAGAGTTCCTCCTTTTATGAAGGGACAGGGAAAAGGCTGGATTACGGCGGAATACTCCATGCTGCCGCGCGCCACTCATTCCCGCAATCAGCGTGAAGCGGCGAGAGGCAAGCTGAGCGGAAGAACGATGGAAATACAAAGACTTATAGGCCGTGCGCTTCGTTCCGTTGTGGATTTGCAGGCGTTGGGCGAAAGAACCATTACGCTGGATTGCGATGTTATTCAGGCGGACGGCGGCACTCGCACAACGTCGATTACAGGCGCATTTGTGGCATTGGCGTTTGCCATACATAAATTGTCCCAGAATATTACGTTTGCCAAATATCCCATTACGGATTTTCTGGCATCGGTCAGCGTAGGCGTCATCGGGGGAAAAACGTTACTTGACCTCAATTACGAGGAGGATTCAAAGGCAAAAGTGGACATGAACGTGGTTATGACGGGGCAAGGCAAATTCGTCGAAGTGCAGGGGACAGGAGAAGAAGCTCCCTTTAGCCGAGATGAGCTCAATCAACTGCTAGCCTTGGCGGAAGGCGGCATTTCCAAGCTGATCGAGCTTCAGCGGCAAACGCTGGGAGCTGCGGCCGAACGGATTGGAGGATAATGGAATGGGTGTTAACCAAAAAGGGCTAGGCGGCGATTTGATTGTTGTTGCCACCAGAAACAACGGCAAGGTCAAGGAGTTTGCCCATGCCTTCGCCAAAATCGGAAAACAAATGGTCAGCCTTAACGATTACCCTCATATTCCCGACATTCCGGAGGACGGCGATACCTTTGCCGCCAACGCCAGAATTAAAGCCAAAGCGGCCGGAGACGCCTTGGGCGTTCCGGCATTAGCGGATGACTCCGGTCTTCGGGTAGCCGCACTGGACGGCGCGCCGGGCGTATATTCCGCCCGTTATAGCGGCGAGGGAGCTAGTGATGCCAGCAACAACGCCAAGCTGCTTAAGGAGCTGGCTGCGATTGGCGCAGTCCTTCAGATTCCGCAAGGTGAATCAAAAGGGAACGAATCGGCAGGGGAGCTTTGGCGTTTGCCGCAGGATGGTTCCAAGGCACTCAGCCGGGCGCAGTTTGTTTGCGCGCTTGCGTTATACGATCCCGCCACGGGGGAATTCGTGGAAGCGGAAGGCACGGTGGACGGCGTCATTACGGACAAGCCGCATGGCGAAGGCGGCTTTGGATATGATCCGTTGTTTTGGCTGCCTGAACTTGGCCGAGGCATGGCTGAGCTTAGCCGCGAGGAAAAAGGCGGCATCAGCCATCGGGGAGAAGCGCTTCGCAAGCTGCTTGCTTCCCTGTAACGGGCTGATAACCGCCTTTCAGAAATGTACAGTCTGAGCAGCTTCCGGCTTACCTGTTTCTAATGGTTTAACGATAAACGGTTATCCAATAGAAACTTTGTATTGCTTCAGCCATAAATCGACCTGATACAAATAAGCAAATAATTGGGGGCCGGACATAAGCTGGCCGAACCAGGGGATATGGGAGCTTGCCGATGACGATTCGGCCAGCTCTCTTATTTTTTTGGCGTTGATCAGCGGCAGCAGCGGTGAGCTGCTGTCGTCCAGCACCTCCAGTATCAAGCCTTTGACAGCGGCGAGATACGCCGGATTATGCGTTTTGGGATAAGGGCTTTTTTTGCGGGTCAGCACATCTTGCGGCAATACGCCTTCAAGCGCTTTGCGCAGGATGCCCTTCTCCCGGTCGCCGGCCGCTTTGATCTCCCAGGGAATGTTCCAGACATATTCCACCAGGCGGTGGTCGCAGAAGGGAACGCGGACCTCCAGCCCCGCAGCCATGCTCATCCGGTCCTTCCGGTCCAGCAGCGTTGGCATAAAGCGGGTGATGTTAAGGTAGGACATGCGGCGCATCTTGCTTTGCTGGAGATTTTCTCCGGCCAGCTCCGGCACTTCCGCGACGGCTTCCGCGTAACGGTCACCTATATACTCCGCAGGCCTGATCCATTCCGCAACCTCCGGCGCAAGCAAGCCTGCCCGCATTGGCGTGGCAAGGGACCAGGGGAAGGTATCCGCATTTAGCGCCTCCTCCCGGTGAAACCATGGATAACCGCCAAATATTTCATCTGCGGCTTCTCCAGAAATCGCAACGGTTGCGCTTTTTTTGATTTCATGGCAAAACAGCAGCAGGGAAGCGTCCACATCCGCCATGCCAGGCAAATCGCGGGCAAGCGTGGCGTCCCGCAAGGCGGCGATCAGCTCCGGGGTGTCGAACTGGACGGGATGATGAACGGTGGATAGATGGGACACCATTCGTTCAATCCAGGGAGCATCGCTATTGGGCTGGAAGTCATGCGCCTGAAAATGTTTGTCGTTGTCGCGGTAATCGACCGAAAACGTCGGGAGAGCGCCTTGCCCTCTCTCCGTATAATAGTGCACGGCGAGTGCAGTAAGCGCGCTGGAATCAAGGCCGCCGGAAAGCAATGTCCCGATCGGCACGTCGGAAACCAGCTGCCGCTCCACCGTATCCTTCAGCAGCTCGCCGACCCGCCGGGCGGTTTCATCAATGTCGTGTTCGTGCGTTACGCTTCTCAGGCGCCAATACGTAATGGTTTTGACGCCGGCGCGATTGATGACCATACATTGTCCCGGCCTTACTTCGCTAATCTCTTTATATACGCCGACGCCAGGCGTGCGCGCCGGACCCATGACAAAAATTTCAGCCAGCCCTTCCGCGCCAACCTCGGCTTTGACGGCGGGATGTATCAGTATGCTTTTGGGCTCGGAGCCAAAAATAAATAAGCCTTCTCCCCTGCTGAAGAAGAGAGGCTTGACGCCAAGCCGGTCGCGGGCCAGAAACAGCTCCTGCGAAGCGACGTCCCATATCGCAAATGCAAAAATGCCGTTAAACCGCTCCACGCAGGCGCGGCCCCATTCCATAAAGGAAACCAGCAGCACTTCCGTGTCGCAGCTTGTTGTAAAAGCTCTTCCTCTGCTCTCCAATTCCTTGCGCAGCTCCGGCGCGTTATACAGCTCCCCATTATAGACAACGACATATTGATCGTCGCCGGTAAACCGGATCATTGGCTGGGCGCCATTTTCGGGATCGATAACCGATAATCGGCGATGGCCCAATGCGCAATGCGCAGAAATCCATGAGCCTGCGGCATCAGGACCGCGTGGGGCCAGCGTATCGGTCATCCTCTCCAGATGGACGCTTTCCTTGGTCAAGTCGCTGTTCCAATCGATCCAGCCGGTAATTCCGCACATTTCCCTCATTCCTCTCTTCTGCTGGACTCCAGATGCAATAATAATTGTTATATGCTGAAAAAAGGAATAAAATGTCTGTCCACAGGGGGAACCTATGGGGATAAATCCAGTATAACTGGCAAGGGAAGGAGCAAGCGGAATGGATATTGAGCATGACAGGCAATCGCCTGATACGAATAAAAGGACCTACTATATTTCCGTACAGGCGGGGCAAATTTTGCAAAACCCGGAGGAAGCCGCTTACGAGCTTGTGATACAGGGCAGTCAGGAGGATGTGGCAAAGCTGGAGGAGCTGTTTGAGGAATTGTCCAGCATGGATGAAGCCGAAACCTTTCATTTTGCCAAATCACCGTATGGAACGGCAGGCGACAGCGAGATCAATCGGGGCAGCGACGACATTTTGCTGGACATTTATCGGCATCTGTATCAATGCGGGACGGATGAAACGAAGCAGCATATTGCATCGATGGGACTATTTTAGGAGCCCTTTCAGATTCCCTGAACGCCCCGGATATGGTAGGATAGAAACTAGCAATTCTTACTAGGGGGCGTCAAGCCCCCAACATAAAGGTGGGGCGCAATGATGCAAAAGCTGGTGTTTTTTGTAGGTGTGGCGGGAACAGGGAAAACAACGGTTGCCAGAAAGCTTTCCATAGATATTCCTGCGGCTTTCCTTGACCGCGACACAATAGGCGGACGTTTCGTAGAGGCGATTCTGGAAATGAAGGGGCTGGACAAAAACGATCGGGACTCCCAGTTCTACAAGGAAAACCTTCGCGATCTGGAATATGATACAGCCAAGGATGTTTGTATTGAAAATTTGGCCGCTGGCCAAAATGTGTTTATGATTTCCCCGTTTACGGCGGAATTGAAAAATAAAGCATGGATCGAAGAGGTGCTGGCGGCGGCGGGACTGGACAAGGAGCGGGTCGATGTCAAAGTCGTCGTGGTCACCCTGCAGGACATGGGCATGCAAAAGGCCCGTATTGTGGGCCGCCAGACGGAGCGGGACCAGTGGAAGCTGGAAAACTGGGGCGATTTTGAGAAGCGGGTAGATTTTGTTCCAACGATTAATTGGGATATTCCGGCTTCATCCATTCTGGTATTCGATAACAGCGGAGAGTTGACCGATGAAAAGGTTGAGCAGTTGCGTGCCTTTATAGGCTAAGGAGCGGCTGCAAAACCTGTCGTTTTGAATGTATAAAGCAAGAGTGAAACCTTCTGAACTCCTGTGGAGCAGAAGGTTTTTTGCCGTTTACGCATGGAGTGGTGCTGCTGCTTCCACAGCCATTTCCCCCTTGATCCGATGTAGCATAATCCTGGCAAAAGCGCGGAACTCCTCTTGCTCAACTGCAAACGTCCCGCCTTCTTCTTCAGTTCTATCATACTGTTCATTCCTCCTTGCCAAGTAGTCGCATTTTGGCCGCGCGCGTATGCCTGCTACTTAGAAATGTACGCCCCCCGCACCAATTCGACAAGGTAAAACAAAGCTTATAACTGTTTTTTACAATTTTCGTAAAGGTCATTTTAGCGACAAATCAGTCACTCAGGCACTAGCACTCTTTACTGGAATAAAGTAGCATATTTTGTGAACAGCTTTGGAAATCACTTGGAGATGAATACAAAAAAAGGAGTGATTGAATGCAAGCTAAAGGCTTGATTCACCAGTTGTTCGAGCGGCAAGCGGAACGCACGCCCGAGCATGAAGCAGTCAAATTTCAAGGGGAGTCCATAAGCTACGGGGAATTGAATGCCCGAGCTAACCGGCTGGCGCACCGTCTGAGGCGCGTCGGGGTTGGCCCGGATGTACTGGTCGGAATTTGCATGGAACGATCGATTGAAATGGTTGTTGCCCTTTATGGTGTGTTAAAAGCAGGCGGAGCCTATGTACCGCTGGATCCTGATTATCCTATGGATCGCTTGGCCTACATGATGGAAGACAGCAAGGTTCGGCGAGTTATTGCACAGCGCCAATTCAGTGAGCGGTTCCGCGACCTCGACGGAGAGGTATTAATACTGGACAAGCCGCAGATTTTGGAGAATCAGGATGAAGAGGAGGATGGAAATCTCAACATTGCTTTGAATGAAAGCCATCTGGCTTACATGTTTTACACATCAGGATCAACGGGAAAGCCTAAAGGGGCAATGAATACGCATGCTGCCATTTACAACCGGGTCCATTGGATGCAACAAACTTTTGAAATGAGGGAACATGATAAACTTCTGCAGAAATCGCCTTATAGCTTCGATGTTTCCGTCTGGGAATTTTTCTGGCCGCATATGTGCGGCGCATGCCTTGTTGTAGCCAAGCCTAAAGGGCATCTGGACAACGCGTACTTATGGGAGGAGATCAGAAACGAGGGAATTACTCACGTCCAGTTTGTTCCTACGATGCTGCAAACCTTCCTTAGCGAGGAGGGGGCCGGAGATGTCCCCGGGCTGCGTCATGTATTTTTATGCGGCGAACCTTTGTCTGCTGCTCTTAACGAACGGTTCTGCGCGTTGATGAACTCGCAGCTCCATAATTTGTACGGTCCAACGGAAGCAGCGGTGTTTATTACGAACTGGACCAGCGACCGCGATACGTCGAGGTCGGTTATACCAATCGGCAAAGCTATCCCTGGAAACGCCATGTACGTGTTGAATGAAGACTACGAGCCCGTTGCGCCAGGGGATATCGGAGAGTTGTTCATTAGCGGCATCGGGCTTGCGAGGGGGTATTACGGCAGAGCGGATTTGACTGCGGAACGGTTTGTGCCGGACCCATTTAGCGGCGAGGCGGGAGCGCGGATGTACCATACCGGCGATTTGGGACGCTGGCTGCCTGACGGAAATCTTGAATGCCTTGGACGCAACGACGACCAGGTCAAGGTAAGGGGTTTTCGTATCGAGCTGGGGGAAATCAGCACAGTGCTGGAGCAGCATGACGGCGTAAACCAGGCTGTTACGATTGTGCGTGAGGATCAGCCGGGCGATCAGCGCATTGCTGTTTATTATATTCCGGACGTCTCCCATTCCACATCTGTCAGCAAATTGAGAACCTACCTGCAGGAGCGCCTGCCGGAATATATGATTCCGTCCTATTTCGTGGAGATGGAAGCTTTTCCGCTGACCTCCAGCGGTAAAACAGACCGAAAGCTGCTGCCTAGTCCTACCTTGTCGCGGCTTATGATCGGACAAGCCTATGCGCCGCCGGAAACGTTTATCCAGAAAGAAATTGCCGGAATCTGGTCCGGCTTCTTCAACTTCGATCAAATCGGACTGGACGATGATTTTATCGATTTGGGGGGCCATTCCCTTATCGCGACTCAAATTCTTGTCCGTTGCGAGCATGCTTTTGGCGTCAAAATATCGCTGAAGGATATGCTTACTCTAGGCACCACCATTCGTAATTTGGCGTCAACAATCGAGGCCAGGCTGCTGGAGGAAACGGATGACTCCGAGCTGGAAGAACTGCTGAGCGAGATGGAGCATTTGACGGAGGAAGAAATCGAGGCGCTGCTGAAATAGTTTCAGCGGACGTCGGGAGGTGAAGGTTTGTGGCGAATTTTATACTTAATACGCATATGACGAATGGAGATGTGCTGCCTTTTCTGCGGCTGGCATCAGCGCTTGTCCGGCGGGGCCATAAGGCTACTCTGGTTACGCACGGCGCATTTGAGCGCCTTGCCCAAAAGGCGGGCGTCGCCTTTTATGCCATTGACAGGCCCGAGGACTACATGGAAGTGATGAAAGACCTTTATATGATTGAAGACCCCCTCAAGAAACCCGACCTCAATGAAGCCCACCAGCAGAAATATTACTCCAGAGAAAAATTTCAGAAGGAATATGACATTTTGTCGGAATTGTGCAAGGAAAAGGATTCTGTCCTGATCTGCCGGGAGCGGGACGGCTTTGTAGCCATGATGGTATCCGAAGTGATGCAAATTCCCATTGTCACCGGCGTTTTGGCGCCAAGCTATGTGACCCAGGTGCAAATTTGGGAGGAGCTTGGACTGGATTTTGCGATATCGCTTATTAATCCGTTCCGCAGCGGCCTTGGACTGGTGCCGATCACCAGTTGGACGTCATGGATGGGCGCGGTAAAGAAAAATATCGGCTTCTGGCCCGAAAGCTTTGATTCCGCTATCGAAGCCCCGGATTGGGCGCTGAAGGTGGAAACCGTCGGCTTCCCGCTGGCCGATACGAACGAATATGAGCCGCTGCCAAGCGAGCTGCTTGATTTTATAGCAGCAGGAGAACCGCCGTTATTAATTACAGGCGGCACCGGCAAAATGCTCAAGCCTAACTTTTATAAAGCGGCGATTGAAGGAGTCAAGGTGCTTAAGCGCCGGACAATCGTGGTGTGCAGGCACGAAGAAATGATGCCAAGCGAGCTGCCCGATTATATTGCCTGGCACAAAATTTTGCCGCTTGCAAGCGTATATCCGCTAGTGAGCGGCGTTATCCACCATGGAGGAATCGGAACGATTACGGGATCTATGACGGCTGCCGCTCCGCAGCTGGCGCTCGCAGCCGATACGGATCGGCCGGATAACGGGATGAGGATCAAGCGTCTTGGCATTGGCGATTACTTGGCGCCCCTGCAATGGGAGCCTGCGATGATAGCCAATGCTATACGAGGCATCGGGACGAGTGCAGTGAAGGAGCGCTGCCGCCAGCTGGCGAAGGAGCTGGCGGAGCATGATACGATGGCGGTTGCTTGCGGAGCTGTGGAAAGCGTGGTCGGCAAGTCTGAGTATGCTATCGATTGTGACAAAATGATTGCCGATTATGAGGCAGCCAAGCGCCAAGCGCTGCAACATAGCATTGAAGTGCCGGTGGCTGCAGGACGGCACGACCGGCTGGATGCCATTAGCCATTCCCTTTCAGCAAGCAAGCGGGCGCTGCTGGCGCAGCGTCTGGCGGAGCGCAAGCTTGAAAAACATTCTCCTTTTGTGGGGGGACGTTAGTTATGAGTAAAATGATTGATCAATTATCTCCTGAACGGCGCGCGCTGCTGGCGCTGAAAGCCAAGCAGCAAAAGGCTAAGGCCGCCGCCGCTTCCGCCGCTATACCCAAGCAGCCAAGGCTGGAGGGGGAAAACAAATTCCCGCTTTCCTATGCGCAGCAGCGGACTATGTTTTTTGAAGAATATATGCCAGGCACGGAACGTTACAACTTTGCCAACGGCTATAAGCTCATCGGCGAGCTGGACATCCCTGCCCTTCAGCGGTCTCTCAATGAAATTGTGAAGCGCCATGAAGTAATGAGAGCCGTCATTGCTTATGAAAACGATGATTTTGTCCAGGTTATCCGCCCGGAGCTGGATATCCAGCTTCAAGTGATTAAAATGAGCGATGAAAAAAAAGTATATCAGCACATGGAGAAGGAAGGCGCCAAACCCTTTGATTTTCTAAACGGACCTCTTGTAAGGGCTGCTCTTTACGAGCTGGATCCGCAAAACCATGTTTTGGTCTGGATGACGCATCATTTAATTTATGACGGCGGCTCGGCTGATATTTTCGATCAGGAGCTTGCGGCTTTTTATGAAAGCTTTTTGCTGGGAGAGCCGGTCAAGCTACCAGAGCTTCCAATCCAATATCCCGATTTTGCTGTATGGCAGCGTAACTGGATGGCGGGGGAGGAGTGCGAAAGGCAGCTCCGCTACTGGACAAATAAGCTTAGTCAAACGCCGCCTATGCTGGACTTGCCAACAGATTACCCAAGACCGACCATCCAAAACGAAAAACCGGGATTGTTCAGCATGGAGGTCGATTCTGCCTTTTCCGAGCGGATTCGCGAAGCCTGCAAGCAGCAGGGCTGTACGACGTTTGTTTTTCTGCTGGCGGCATACAAGGTGCTCCTTGCCAGCTACAACGGCAAGGAGGAAATCGTAGTCGGGACGCCTATGGCGAATCGAGGCAAACAGGAGATTCAGAAGCTGACCGGCTTTTTTGCCAACACGGTAGCTCTACGCTCCTATATAGACAGGAATGAAACCTTCAGCAGCTTTCTCGCTGCCGTTCGGGATACGGTGCTGGAGGCTAACGACTATCAGGATGTGCCATTCGACCGAATAGTCGAGGTACTAAATCCCGAGCGGATAGTGGGCCACGCCCTTTATTTCGATACGATGTTTCTGCTGGAGCGGCATGGCCAATCCATGAGAGACCTGCCGGGACTTCAGGTAACTCCCTTTGCAGGCAACAGGACGCGCGGCGGAACATTGGATTTGACGATGGCGGTTTTCGAGAATCAAAAGCTGGGTATGGAGATCACCTTAACCTATCGCTCCGATTTATTCAGGGAATCTACAATAAGCCAGCTTGCCGAACATTTTCGCATGATAGTGGAGCGGGCGATGGATAATCCCGGTCTGCCGTTGTATGAAATCGCAGCCGTATCGCAAAATGTGTTAACAAAGCTGCTTGTTGACTGGAACGCCAGGAAGGAAAGCGCAGGCGAACCCTATTTGCCGCATCAGCTTGCAGAGAGGCAGGCGGCGCTGACGCCGTCGGCAGCCGCCGTTATCAGCGAAGGAAAGCGGCTTACCTACGGGGAACTAAATGAAAGAGCCAACCGGTTGGCTCATTACCTGCGCGGGATTGGGGTTGCTCCCAATCGGACGGTTGGTCTTTATATGGAACGAACAGTGGATATTATTGTTGGTCTGCTTGGCATTTTGAAGGCTGGAGGCGCATATGTGCCGCTTGATCCCAAGCTGCCGGCAGTGCGCCTGCAAATGATCGCCCGGGAGGCGGAGGTGCCCGTCATCGTCACGGAGGAGGCGTTATGCGATGCATTCGCTGATGAAGCGGGCGCCGAGGCCATCCGCATTCTTTGTCTCGATCGGGACTGGGAGACCATAGCCCGGGAGGATGGCGGGAATCCGGCTGCTCTTGCGAAGCCGGACGATCTTATGTATGTGCTGTTTACATCCGGCTCGACGGGAAAACCAAAGGGCGTGGCTGTGGAGCACAGGAGCTATGCCAACTATTTGGACGGCATATTGAAGCGTTTGGAGCTGAAGGAGGGCCTTTCGTTTGCCATCGTCAGCACGCTTGCCGCCGATCTGGGGACGCCAATGATATGGGGCGCCTTCGCCACGGGCGGTTGCGTTCATGTCATTCCTTATGAGCGCGCGGCCGATCCCGATGCATTTGCTGCCTATTGTCAGGAAAATCCCATTGATGTTATGAAAATCGTGCCCAGCCATATGGAGGCGCTGCTCGGCGTATCAAACCCTGCCGCTGTTGTGCCGCGGGAATGCTTGATATTGGCGGGGGAGGCCTCTCATTGGGATACGATTGCGGATATTCGACGGCTTCGTCCGGACTGCCGCATCCAGAACCATTACGGTCCGACGGAAACAACGGTATCCGTGCTTGCTTACGAGGTTCCGACGGAGGGCGCGCAGAAGGACCGGCAGTTGGCGGTGCCGCTGGGGCGGCCGATTCCGAATGCTCCCGTCTATGTGCTTAATTCCTTCTTCCAGCCTGTCCTCCCGGGCGCTATCGGTGAGCTATTTATTGGTGGCAATGCGGTGTCGCGAGGCTATTACGGAAGGCCGGATCTAACGGCTGAGCGTTTCCTGCCTGACCCTTTCACCGATGTTACCGGAGGCAGAATGTACCGTACAGGGGATTTGGTGCGGCATTTGCATGACGGAAACATCCAATTTTTCGGGAGGATGGATCAGCAGGTCAAAATTCGCGGGTATCGGGTTGAAACCGGTGAAATCGAACATGTTTTGCTTCAGATGGGCGGTCTGCGGGACGCGGTGGTCATCATTCGCGAGGATGAGCCAGGCGACAAGCGTCTTGTTGCCTATCTGGTGCCTGAACAGCGCCAGCCGTCAGCTGGCCAAGAGGGCGCCGATGCGACGCTGCAAGCTTCAGCGCAGGGGCCCGATGTAAGCGGCATTCGCAAGCATATCAAAACCATTTTGCCGGATTATATGGTGCCTTCTGCTTTTGTCATCATGGAAAGGCTGCCGCTTAATGCCAACGGGAAGCTGGACCGGCAGCTGCTTCCGCCCCCCAGTGCATCCAACACAGCGGCCAATTCCGATTTTGCCGAACCTCAGACCAAGGAGGAACTGGAGATCGCTGCTGTATGGCGAGAAGTGCTTGGGCTTGAGCAGGTTGGTATTGATGATGAGTTTTTTGATCTCGGCGGCGACTCCTTCAAGGCAATCAAGGTTGTACGCAAAATGGGCAATTCCTTTAGCGTCATGGACCTTTTCCAAAATCCAACGATTCGCGAGCTGGCGGAGCATCTGACTTCCGGCGCGACCAGGAGCGAGGACCTTCTGATCGAGTTCAAGAAGGCGTCGACGATCGGCGGCAAAGTAAGCACGCTGGTTTGCGTCCCTTACGGCGGCGGCAGTGCCATAACGTTCCAGCCCATGGCCAAAGCGTTGCCGCCCAATTACGCCCTGTTTGCGGTAGAAATTCCGGGGCATGACTACAGCCGCCCCCAGCAGCCGCTTGCCTCGCTGGAGGAGACGGCTTCCCGGGTGGCGGCGGAGATCAAAAGCAAGGCCAAAGGGGATGTTTATCTCTACGGCCATTGCTTGGGCGGAGCTATGGTTCTTCGCACCGCATTGCTTCTGGAGCAACAGGATGTCGTAGTAAACGGGGTGTTCATGGCGGGCACTTTCCCGGGCGCCAGGCTGCCGTTTAAGCTGACGGAATGGTGGCATCGCCTCTTCCCTCGCGAGAAATGGACGTCTGACAAGTTTGTGCGAGACATGATTCGCGCCTTTGGCGGCTTTGACGATGAAATTTCACCCGAGGAGCAAAAGTTTGTGCTTCGCAACCTGCGGCATGATGCGCGGGAGGCGGAGGATTATTATACGGCGCTATATGCTCAGGAGCAAAGGCCCAAGCTAAAAGCACCGATAACCTGTATCGTCGGCAGTGCGGATAGGATGACGGAATTTTACGAGGAGCGTTACATGGAGTGGAAGGACTTCAGCGGGCAAGTAGACTTGCACATCGTTGATGACGCCGGCCATTATTTTCACAAGCACCAAGCGGATCATGTAACCAAAATAGTGGCGCTCCAAATTTCAAAATGGGGAGATGAGAAGGACGACGAAGCGGTTCGCAGAGCGAGCGCCGGCATTGAGGCCAGGGCGCTGATCGCATCCGCTCAAGAAACTGCAATTGAACCTGAGACAAGAGAGGTTCAGCCAAGCGTCAAATCTTTTCTCGTCGTAACCTTATGTTTGATTATCGCTACGATTGGGACCTCGCTAACCGGTTTTGCTTTAGGCATCTGGGTATATGATCGCACCGGCTCGATATCAGATTATGCGACCATTTCGTTGTATGCCATTTTGCCAACCTTGCTTTTGCTGCCTGTAGCGGGCGCGGTGGTTGACCGCTATGACAGGCGCAAGGTCATGCTTACGGGACAAACGTTAGCGTTATGCTCGGTCATCTTCATAGCCACGATGCTATATCTGGATGCTTTGGCGTTATGGGCTATTTATGTCGCCGCAGGCATAGGGTCAATTGCAGGCGCATTTACAATGCCGGCTTATCAGGCTGCGACGGCTCAGCTTGTGCCAAAACGGTATTTGGGACATGCCAACGGCTTGGGACAGCTCGTCATGTCCTTGAACGGAATTATGGCGCCGGCGCTGGGAGGCGCTTTGGTTGTGCTGATCGGTCTGGAGACGATCGTTCTTCTTGATTTAATTTTGCTAAGCTCATCCATGATTATTTTATCGCTGATCCGGTTCCCGAATTTGATGTTCAAAAAACGCGAAGAACCGATGAGTAAAGAAATTATCGGGGGATGGAAATATATCATTCAACGGAAAAGCCTCGTTGCGATGGTTGTGTTTTTCATTGTCGTCAACTTCTTTATGAGCTTGTACAACGTACTCACCACACCGTTCCTGCTCCAGTTTATGACGGCCGACAAGGTTGGTCTCGTTATTGCCTTTGAAGGCGCAGGTCTTTTGGTCGGTTCCATCCTAATGGCCATTTGGGGCGGCTTTGACCGCAGAGCGGACGGCATGGTCGGTTTTGTAATGCTGACGGGGATATCGGTTGCGGTGGTTGGCATTTATCCTTCCCTCGTAACAGCGATAATCGGCTTGTTCGGCTTTGGTCTGGCGCTGGCGTTTATTAATACGCATTGGCTGGCCTTGATTCAAACAAAGGTCGGGCTGGAGCTGCAGGGTCGTGTTTTGGCGACAAACCAGGTTATGGCTTTCAGTATGCGGCCGCTCAGCTTCCTGCTTGCAGGACCGCTTGTTGCGTCGGTATTTGGGCCGCTGTCATCGTCGCTGCCTGCCGGAACCCTGTCAACCGGCTTGTTCGGAGGAGCAGGGGATAAAGGCATTAGCCTCCTCATTGCAACGATAGGCATCATATTGTTCATCTGGGCAGTAATGGGCATGAAATACCGTCAACTGCGTTATATGGAGACGATACTTCCCGATGCTGTACCTGACGCTGTTATTATCCGGAACAAGGATCAGCTTCAGCAGATGGCCGACCGCCAGATGGGCGTTGGTCTCTAAAGATTTACAACTAATAAGCGATTAAAGGGAGGAAGGTTATATGGAAAATCAAGTGTCGGAGCCAAGCTATCAGGTCGTTATAAATAACGAAGAGCAATACGCCCTTTGGCCTCAGCATCTCACTATTCCGGCCGGCTGGCGAAATGCCGGTAAAAATGGTTCCAAGGATGAGTGCCTGGCTTTCGTTAAAGAGGTTTGGAGCGATTTGACTCCGCTTAGCTTACGTCAGGGATGATGGAAGCGCCCGCCATATATGCGGTCAGCATGAATCCATTTGACCGCTCAGCGGAAGAGGAACGGATTGCGACTTGGTCTGAGCTTGTGCCCCTGGAACGAGCACAGCGAATAAGCCGTTTTCGCCGCTGGGAGGACCAATGGCGATCGTTGGCTGGAGATATGCTTGTTCGTTATGTGCTAAAAGAGCGTTATGGTTTGCCTGCCAGCGCGATTCTATTCAAGAGAAATGCGGACAATAAGCCGGAGCTGGTTGGGGGCGAGCTTCAATTCAATGTCTCCCATTCCGGCATCTGGGCAGTGGCGGCGTTCCATTCCGAGCCTGTCGGAATCGATATTGAGAAGGTGGGGATAGCGGACATGGGGCTTGCCCGCTCTATGTTCGCTCCCTCTGAAAACCAAGCCTTGTGCAGGCTGAGTGCGGAGCGGCGAAACCGTTTTTTCTATGACATCTGGACCGGCAAGGAAAGCTATATCAAGGCTTTGGGAAAGGGACTTTCGCTGCCTCTCGATTCCTTTAGCGTGACCGGGGAGGCTGGCGGCTTGGCAATGGGGATTTGCAGCTCTTTCGTTAAAGAGGCTGCGGCAGGCGAGCATGGCCTGAATGGCCTCAATCACCACAAGGAAGGCAGCCATGATGAAGCTGCCCCGCTAGGGCTACTGAAACCGTTCATGGTTGAAACGGGCGCTACGCGAAGCTGGCATTTGCGTCAATGCCACGTGGGCGATGAGTACGCGTTAACGGTCTGCTCCTTGTCCCCGAGCTGGCCAAATGGCATTACCATCGTCAATGCGGCGCAGCTGCATTAAGCTAGGCCCGGATGCAGCGTGAACGAAAGCTCCGGTTATTGCATTCCGAATAAAGGATTAAGAAAAAGGCGTCAAACGAAGGAAGCTGTTTTCCTCCGTTTGACGCCTTTTAACTCATGAATAGCTCCGCACAAAATCCTCGTTCCGATCCAGCCATCCTGCGGAATGACGTTTGCTGTAATTCGCCAAAAAATCGAGCCAGGCCGAGTCATCGTTCAGGCAGGAGGCAAAGCTGTAGTCCAGAGGATCGCCTCCCCCTTCAGCAAACTGCTCGCGGCCTTCAATGCCGAGCTCATGCAACGTCTCCAAGCAATCCGTAACGAAACCCGGCGCACATACAAAAGGGCGCTTGACGCCTTGTACCGACAGCTCGCCCAGCACCTCTGCCGTGGATGGCCCAATCCAGGGCTCTTTCCCAAAACGCGACTGAAAGCTGATTCGCCACTCGTCAGGAGCCCATCCCATTGCCTCTGCCAGCTCCTCCGCAGATTCCCGGCATTGCTTCTCGTAGGGGTCGCCGGTTTTGATATACCGCTCCGGAACACCGTGGAAGCTAAGCACATATTGATCAGGCTTATGGGGAAGACGTTGAATTTGCTCAGTCAGATTGTGCCGAAGCGCTTCCCTATATGCAGGATCGTTATAAAAGGCCCCCGCTAATCTTAATTCCGGAATATAACGTTTGGCCGCGCCGCTTCCGGCCCGGCCATTGCCTTCCCCCAAGGCAGCACGCATGGCAGCTTCATAGAAGCTGGCTGTAGTGGTTGATGAATATTGGGGAAAGAGGGGCAGCAGCACGATTTTGGAAATGCCGGCCTGCTCCAGAGATTTGATGCCATTAGCGGGATCAAGCCGGGTATAAGCGAGTCCCAGCTCGACTTGATAACGAGCTCCCAATCGTTTCTGCAGCCCCTGCTGCTGACGCAAGGAATAAACCATAAGCGGAGAGCCCTCCTCCGTCCAGATTTCCTTGTACAGGGCGGCCGACTTTTTGGGTCTTACCCGAAGAATAATGCCCTGCAGCAGCGGCTGCCAGAGCCATGGCGGATAGTCGATCACGCGCCGATCGGACAGAAACGGCCGGAGATACGCCCTGACCGCGGAGGCGGTAGGCTGCTCCGGCGTACCGATCTGCCCTAAAATGACGCCTATTTTCTCATCATTCATGGTTTACCTTCCATCATCAAAAATAATCCGAGAAATAAGGTGTTTGCTGTTCAATGGCATCTTCCAGCATATCCACGATTTCCGGTCCGCAGGCGATTCTTCCGATTTTGTGCAAATAATCGGGCCTTTTGTATCCCAGCAGCATTGTTGTCATGGTTTGAATGCTGATGCTGGAGTCGGTCTCTTCTGTGACAGGCGTAACCTGTCCTCTGCCATCAGGATCAATGTTTAGCGTAAAGGTACCTTGATTCCAGGATAGAAGCGGATCTTCCAGCCGGAAGGTCCACTTGCGCTCGCCCGTGTCCGGTTTAAAGGGATACTGCGCGATAAATTGCTCCAGATCAACAATGCGGGCCATATAATAAGGAGAAATTGTTTCTTTAATATCTGCATCCTCCAACAAGAACGCCAGCGGCTCGTCGGTATGAATATTGCCTACAACCTTTGAAATCATAGAAAAATGTGCGCTAATGAAATTCCATAATCCGCTGCGGGCTTCTTCATTAACAAAAATCATGTCCTTGATATGGAATACCTCATCCTGTATCCAGTAGAGGACATAGCCGTCAGGCTCTCTGTCTTCATTATAATAAACGGCGGCCGTCAGATCGTCCGAGTCCCAGCGCCAATATTCGTTCCAGGCCAGATCACCGCGCAATAAAGCGCCATGCGTTTGAAGGGAAAAGCGATCATAGGCTGCTTTGACATCGTCGCTTTCAATCGACACCCTCTCTACGTCGCCCGGCACCTTTTTGTTTTTGGGCAGCTGGTGGTCTTTAACCTCAAAAACGATTTTGTCTGAAATAATTTCAAAGCCTTTTCTGCGGTAATAGGGAATGGAATAAGGGTAAAGATAGGAAATGGACTGCTTTTTCTCTCGCATATTTGCCAGCGCCTGGTAGAGCAGCTTGTGCATCAAGCCTTGGCTGGAGTATTCAGGAAATGTTCCCACGGCAGTCAGACCGCCCATATCATAGGTAACATTAAAAATTCGAACCTGCAGCGGATAGACAGCTACCTGCGACACCAGCTTATCCCCATAAAACCAGCCAAGCACATCGGCTTGCTCTAGGATGGGGGATTTGGCGTGAATGATTTCACGTTCCTCCCAGCCAATTTTGTGGAGGTCATTGTTGGTAACCTGAAATACATATCGCAGCAATTGGTTGTATTGCTCCAGATGCGTAATGTCGACCTTTTGCATCTTGAATTCCTTTTTGCGGCTCATACCGTGCTCCTTTTTTGCGTGTGGTTTTGATTACGCGATCCTTCATCTATTACCCGGATAGCAGTTCTGCATAACCGAGAGTAAACCGTCACCCATTTTCAATAACCGTTAAAGGTATTGCTTCAATTATCATAGCTGCTTAATTACCATCCATTTTAATCCTGCTGGCGGCATGCAGTCAATTCAACGGCCGTTTGTTTAGGCGGAAACAGGACTTATATCAAGAAACTTCAAAGCATAAAAAATCCCCGTAAAGCCTTGAAAAAACCGGCTTATCGGGGATTTCTCTATGTATCTCGTTCATTCTTAGGCAACGTAATGGCGTCCCAGGAGGGATTCGAACCCCCGACAACTCGCTTAGAAGGCGAGTGCTCTATCCGACTGAGCTACTGGGACACTGAAAAATAATATAACATGCGTGCAGGAGGTTTGGCAAGCGAAAATTTGGTTTATTTATGAAAAGATTTTTATCGAGGCAGCTGAGGGATGTGCGACCGCGTTTCGCGGCTGATTTTACCGCCAATTCTTATGCGGTTAAAAGAGATAACTTTTTTTATTAGGCCCTGTCATGGTATAATCTATCGCAAGATTGCGTCCACTACATACTTGAAGTACCTAAGGCGGTGACAACATTACGACTCCCCAGGACCCCAGAGAACCAAAAAACAATGGCGAAGACAACAAGGATAACGTTTATTTGTTTCCCAATATGCTGGATCAATACCAGATCGGGCTGACGCGCATGCTGGAGGCTGAGCAGTACAAGGAGGCCAAGGAGCTTCTTTCCTTTCTGCTTCAGTGCCAAGGACAGGAGAAACGCCATTACGAAGAGTGGGAAAATCTTCTGAGATGGCTGGAGATGGCTTTTCCGGATGAAACCGGAGCACGCGGGGAAGCAAACCCGGACGAGCTGGACGAGGAGGAAATGAGGACGCAACTTTTGCAGCCGCCAGCCCAGGACGAGGAATACATCAAGCAAGTGCTTTATATTATGCAGCATCATCCTATGCTGGATCAGCAGCTTTTGGCGTTGGAGCGCGCCGTTTATATTCAGGACAGCTCTATCGATGCATACATACTTGATTGGCTCAAAAGCGAGAACCTGCACCCCATTCTGCAGTTCAAGGCGCTGCAGGCGCTTCGCAAGCGTGGAAGCGAAGGGACGGTGACGCTTTACAGGATGGGCGAGGAAGTTAGCCTGGACATTGGCAGCACGCCTCTGTCGCTGGAGCATTTTCCTGATCCTGTCGGCCGTATTTTGGAGCGAACGGAAATGGTTGTAGAAGCAGACGATCCCACGCTGCCTCATTTTGCAAGGGAGCTGTGGAAAGAGAGTCTGCAATACCTGTACGGAACCTCGGCTTACCGCTGGATGCTGAGAGAAGACGAGGAGATAGTGGATTGTTATTCCGCCGCGCTTCACTTGACCTTGCTCTTGACGGTCTATGGCTCGGCGAACGATGATGACGTCAGGGAAGCATATGGCATTACAGACAATCTTAGATTCCGGTATGAGCAGGCTTGCCGAACGCTCAGGAGCATCGCCATGCTTCTGCAAGCCGGCGAGGATGAACATCAGCCTTGAAAAGATTGTCTATCTTGTTTATAATAGAATGGTTTATGTAACGTGAAAAACATGAATGCATGCGCATTTTGGAGGGGAAGGCATAAAATGAAAGCAACATGGGAAAAAATAGACAAGAACCTCGTCTCGATCGACGTTGAGGTTGAAGCTGAAAAAGTGGTTGTCGCTTTGGATCAAGCCTTTAAGAAAGTTGTAAGCAAAGTAAACGTACCGGGTTTCCGCAAAGGCAAAGTTCCACGGGGTATTTTTGAATCCCGTTTCGGCGTAGAAAGCCTGTATCAGGATGCTATTGATATTTTGCTTCCTGAAGCTTACACAGAAGCGGTTAAGGAGCATAACCTTGAGCCGGTGGACCGTCCGGAAATCGACGTTACTCAATTTGCCAAAGGCGAAGCATTCAAATTTGTTGCCAAAGTTATCGTTAAGCCGGAAGTAACGCTTGGCGAATACAAAGGTCTGGAAATCGAAGCTGTTCAAACAGAAGTAACGGAAGAGGAAATCGCTGCCGAACTAGAGCGCCTGCAAAACCGTCACGCTGAATTGACAGTGGTTGAAGAAGGCCCGGCACAAAACGGCGATATTTCCGTCATTGATTTTGATGGTTATGTTGACGGAGAGCAATTCGACGGCGGCTACAGCGAGCGTTATTCACTGGAGCTGGGGTCGGGCTCCTTTATCCCTGGCTTCGAAGAGCAGGTTGTGGGCATGGAGCTTGGCGACTTCAAGGATGTTGAAGTGACGTTCCCTGAAACGTACCATGCCGAGCACCTGGCTGGCAAACAAGCTGTATTCAAAGTTAAGCTTCACGAGCTGAAGCGCAAATCGCTGCCTGCTTTGGATGATGAATTCGCCAAAGACGTTAGCGAATTTGACACGCTGGAAGAATACAAGCAAGACCTTGCTGCAAAATTGAAAGAGCGCAAGGAAAAGGATGCCGAGCAAGCTCGCGAGGTTGCCGTTGTTGACAAAGCGACTGCAGCAGCAGAGGTTGAAATTCCGGAGTCGATGATCGTTACCGAAACCGACTTCTTGCTGAAGGATTTTGAAAACCGTCTTCGCTCACAAGGTATGAACCTGGATCTGTATTACCAGTTCTCCGGCCAATCCGAGGATGTGCTTCGCGGCCAAATGCGTTCCGACGCTGAAAAACGCGTTCGCAACAATCTGGTGCTGGAAGCTATCGCCAAGGCTGAAGGCTTTGAAGCCTCCGAAGAAGACCTGAACGAGGAACTGGAAAAGCTGTCGAAGCAATACAGCCGTCCTGTTGAAGAGCTGAAGGAAATCTTTGAGAAAAACGGTAACATCGCCAACTTGAAGGAAGATGTTTTGCTTCGCAAAACGATTAAATTCCTGCTTGAAAACAGCAAAACCGCTTAAGCAAAAGTGACATACAGCTAGTATCTTTTCGACGTCAAACCGCATTGCGGCGCGCCGAAGGCCTATAATAAGCAATACCCGGGATAAGGCACGTTACAACACGTGCCTTATTTCCAACTTACATATTGATTTTGTGCCGCAGGCACGGACTTGGAAGTACATATCAGGCACGATGTGCCGTATACTGTAGTATTCGGAAAAATGACACAGGTTCTGCTACATGTTACAATAAGGAAGTAAAGACAATTCCACAATGAAAAGAGGTTGGTCGCATGAATCTGGTACCTATCGTAGTCGAACAGACAAATCGCGGAGAGCGGTCCTATGACATCTACTCCCGCTTGCTGAAGGATCGCATTATTTTTCTTGGAAGCGCGATTGATGATGATGTTGCGAATTCCGTAATTGCACAGCTGCTGTTTCTGGCGGCCGACGATCCTGAAAAGGATATTCATCTTTACATTAATTCGCCAGGCGGGTCGGTTACAGCCGGTATGGCGATATTCGATACGATGCAATACATCAAGCCGGAGGTATCCACCATATGTATGGGGATGGCGGCAAGCATGGGCTCCCTGCTGCTAACCGCAGGAGCCAAGGGCAAACGCTTTGCGCTGCCTAATGCAGAGGTTATGATTCATCAGCCGCTGGGCGGGGTTCGCGGTCAAGCGACCGATATCAAAATCCATGCCGATTGGATTCTGAAAACCAAGCAAAAGCTGAATGAAATTTACGTTGAGCGCACCGGACAGCCTTATGAAAAAATCGATAGGGATACCGATCGCGATTACTTTATGAGCGCAGAAGAAGCGCTGAATTACGGCTTGATCGACAAGGTCATCACGGCGCCAACCGCGCTGTAAGCGAAATGAAGGGGTGAGTGCATGTTTAAATTCAATGATGAGAAGGGCCAATTGAAATGTTCGTTCTGCGGCAAATCGCAGGATCAGGTTCGCAAGCTTGTCGCCGGTCCCGGCGTCTATATATGCGATGAATGTATTGAGCTTTGTACAGAAATCGTGGAAGAAGAACTGGGCAATGAGGAAGAGCTGGATTTAAAGGATATCCCTAAGCCAAAAGATATCCGCACCATTTTGGACTCCTATGTCATCGGTCAAGAAGCCGCCAAAAAATCGTTGTCTGTAGCGGTCTACAACCACTACAAACGTATCAATTCCGGCAGCAAAATCGAAGATGTAGAGCTTCAGAAGAGCAACATCCTGCTTTTGGGCCCAACGGGCTCCGGTAAAACGCTTCTGGCTCAAACGATGGCCAAAATTTTGAATGTTCCTTTTGCTATCGCCGATGCAACCTCCCTCACGGAAGCCGGCTATGTAGGCGAGGATGTTGAAAACATTCTGCTTAAGCTGATCCAGGCAGCCGATTACGACGTGGAGAAGGCAGAGCGGGGCATCATTTATATCGACGAAATTGATAAAGTGGCGCGCAAATCGGAGAATCCATCCATTACGCGCGATGTTTCGGGCGAAGGCGTGCAGCAGGCTTTGCTGAAAATTTTGGAGGGTACGGTTGCATCCGTTCCGCCGCAAGGCGGCCGCAAGCATCCGCATCAGGAGTTTATCCAGATTGACACGACGAATATCCTGTTCATTTGCGGCGGCGCATTTGATGGACTGGAGCAATTGATCAAACGCCGGATCGGCAAAAAGGTCATTGGCTTTAATTCCACAGGAGATACTCAAAAGGATCTTAAAGCAGGCGAATACCTATCCATGGTTCTTCCGGAGGATTTGCTGAAATTTGGTCTGATTCCGGAGTTTGTCGGACGTCTGCCAGTTATTTCGACTCTGGAGCCGCTTGATGAGCCGGCATTGGTTCGTATTTTGTCCGAACCAAAAAATGCGCTTGTTAAGCAATACCAGAAGCTGCTTGAGATGGACAATGTGAAGCTGGACTTTGAGCCGGCCGCACTTGATGCCATTGCCAAAGAGGCAATCAAGCGCAACACGGGCGCTCGCGGCCTGCGGGCAATCATTGAAGGCATTATGCTGGACGTGATGTACGAGGTTCCTTCACGCGATGATGTCAATACGTGCCTCATTACCGAAAAGTCCGTTCAGGATAGAATTATGCCTGAGCTGACAGCCAAAAAAGGTAAAAAGAAAGAAGAAAGCGCCTGATGACGCATCCCCTTCCAGCCGAGGCTTTGCCCCTTAGACATAAGCGGCAAAGCGCTCGGCGGAGGTTATGGGTCACGTCTGAAGCTTAAAGTCCACCCTGTGATAAAGGCTGTTGAAAGCCCATTTCATGGGGTGGAATTTGACGTTTCGGGATAAAAACAGAGCTACTCTTATGGGAGAGATTGCCTATGTATTTACGCCAGGATACGGTAGCGGTAAAAGTCGGCGATTTGACGATCGGCGGCAGTAATGAAGTCATAATGCAAAGCATGTGTACAACCAAAACGGCTGATGTTGAAGCCACGGTTGCTGAAATTCTTCGCCTTGAGGAAGCGGGCTGCCAGGCGGTAAGGGTTACCGTCAACAACAAAGAAGCCGCTGCCGCTATTAAGGAGATTAAAAAACGCATTCATATTCCGTTAATTGCGGATATTCATTTTGATTACAGACTTGCGCTGCTTGCTATTGAAAACGGTATTGACAAGGTCCGCATCAACCCCGGGAATATCGGCCGGCGCGAACGCGTGGAGGCAGTTGTCAATGCCTGTAAGGAGAAGGGCATTCCTATTCGAATCGGTGTTAACGCCGGCTCTCTGGAAAACCATCTGTTGGAAAAATACGGATATCCTACGCCAGAAGCGATGGTGGAAAGTGCTTTGTTCCATATCGGCATTTTGGAAGAACTGGATTTCCATGACATAATTGTGTCACTCAAAGCCTCTGACGTGCCAATGGCAATAGCGGCTTACCGCATGGCTGCTGAAAAAATTAAATATCCGCTTCACCTTGGCATTACGGAAGCGGGGACGCTTCATTCCGGTACGATTAAAAGCTCTGCCGGGATTGGCGCGCTGCTGGCGATGGGCATCGGCAATACGGTTCGGATCAGTCTTAGCGCCGACCCCGTTGAAGAAATCAAGGTGGCTCGCGAGCTGTTAAAAACATTTGGCCTCATTACAAATGCCGCAACGCTGGTATCTTGCCCGACATGCGGACGCCTGGATATCGATTTGTTTTCGATCGCGAACGAGGTGGAGGAATATATTTCCAAAATCAAAGTACCGATTAAAGTATCCGTGCTTGGCTGCGCCGTTAATGGTCCGGGCGAAGCGCGGGAAGCGGATATCGGGATAGCGGGGGCTCGAGGCGAAGGCATGTTGTTCCGTTATGGAGAGCTGGTGCGCAAAGTTCCCGAAGCGGAGCTGTTAAACGAGTTGAAAAAGGAAATTGACATTATCGTTAAGGTCTTTGAAGAAACGGGAGAAATTCCGGGCCGAAACAAACACGCTCACGCATAGTTATAACCGTTGCATATCAAAAATCCGCACAAGCGTTGAATTCAGCGCTTATGCGGATTTTTTTGTCAGGAATACTTACCCCTTTTTATCCGAGGCACTTCCGCTTTGAAGGGACTTGATTGCTTTTAACAGCGCCTTTCGGTGCTCCTGCTGCTCTTCTATAACCGATTGGAATAGCTGCTCGATAGCGGAGAAGGACACTTTGCTGTTTTCGTCGTTTTGTTCATTTAAAAGCTGCAATAACGGGTAAAGTACCATCAATAAAGCGAAATTGTCTACATACGTAATGTTCAAAGCTTGCCCGCCCATACCGCCTTGCCCGCCATAAGCGGTGGAGTCCGCTTTTGCTGCCGCGAACTCCTCCGATGCATGGCTGGTCCCAGAGACGGAGGGAGAGGAAGCTTGTTTATTTGTCTCTTCCATGGATGCCCTCCCTGAAATGATGAGCTGTATTAAGCCGTTCCCGCGCCGCCGGCAGCGGTTCCGGCATTGCTACCTGCACCGCCAGCGCCACCAGCGCCCGCAGTTGCGGTACCGCCAGTGTTGCTGCCATGAGTGGCTGCGCCGCCCGCACCACCAGCGCCTGCTGTGCCGCCAGCGCCGCCCGCACCGCCAGCGCCGCCTGTAGCCAGATTGCCTGTCGAGTTAGCTGCCGCGGCTGCGCCAACCGCTACGGCTGTTGCAACAGCCACCGCAGTTCCTCCGCTGCCACCGGCGCCGCCTGTGGAGTTGCCGCCAGCGCCTCCAGCCCCTCCGCTTACGGGTGCGCCGATAGCAAAGCCGCCTAACGCGCTGCCTCCGATACCGCCCCATCCGCCGTTTCCGGCAACGGCCAGACCGCCCAGGCCGCTTAATACCTGATCATTATCCTGTTTGAATTTTGCTTTTGTTTTAATCTTAATTTTTCTGCTCATTCTTCAATCACTCCTCTAGAAATATAGTTTATGGCTTGTCCTGCGGTTGGCGGTATTCATTTCTTTTTTTTGCCATCCTTGCTTTTCCTCTCCGACAAGGCATTAAAAACCTGTTCGAGCAGATGCGTTACCCCGTCGGTCCAGTTATCTGCATTGACATGAAGGGCAAAGGCATCTGCGTTGCCCCAATCGGGCGAAACGTTGTCGCCGTTAGCTCCGTTAGCTCCATTCACACCATTCGCTCCGTTAGCTCCATTGGCGCCCGCCGTCCCGCTCTTTCCGGCAGCGCCAGGGTACACATACGCGGCAGATTCTGGTTGGCAATCGTTTCGATCCATATCGCACCTCCTTTCCTGTTGATACTTACACTATATTCAAGGGCTTGGCTATGGAAACGGTAGTTTGTCCAACGACCTGCGCCTATTTATTTGCAAGGGTGTGACAGATGTACAAGCCAATTTTTGATTTTGAAAAAAAACAGGCGATTATTCCCACTCTCATGAGGCAATACTGTCATAATACGGATGCCTGCGGCATGAGAGGGCGTAAGAGAGGAGCGGATATCAATGAGTTTAAGTATTGTATTAATGGTGATTCAGGTTTTTTTTGCGGTTGTAATCGGGTTGTACTTTTGGAATTTGTTGCGCAACCAGAAAGCTAACCGTTCAGTAGTGGATAAGGAATCCCGTAAGGAAATGGATAAGCTGAGAAAGCTGCGGTCGATATCATTGACTAAGCCGCTGGCGGAAAAAACAAGGCCTCAGACGATGGGCGATATTATCGGGCAGCGCGACGGGCTGCGCGCTCTTAAAGCGGCGCTTTGCAGCGCTAACCCCCAACACGTCATCATTTATGGGCCTCCCGGCGTCGGGAAAACAGCTGCGGCTCGCGTAGTGCTGGAGGAAGCAAAAAAAAATCCGTCATCTCCGTTTCTGCCGGAGGCCAAGTTTACGGAAATTGATGCTACCACCGCGCGTTTTGACGAAAGGGGCATTGCCGACCCGCTGATCGGCTCCGTCCATGATCCCATTTATCAAGGGGCGGGCGCCATGGGCGTGGCAGGCATTCCCCAGCCCAAGCAAGGGGCCGTTACAAAGGCGCATGGCGGTATTTTGTTCATTGACGAAATCGGCGAATTGCATCCTGTGCAAATGAATAAGCTGTTGAAGGTGCTGGAGGACCGCAAGGTTTTTTTGGAAAGCGCCTATTACAACTCGGAGGATACCAATATTCCGCTGTACATTCATGACATTTTTCAAAACGGGCTGCCTGCCGATTTCCGGCTGGTTGGAGCGACGACACGTTCGCCGCAAGAAATTCCGCCTGCTATTCGTTCCCGTTGCATGGAGGTTTTTTTCCGACCCTTATTAGCGGAAGAGATTGCCGAAGTAGCCAAAAACGCCGTCAAAAAAATAGGCTTTCCGCCTTGCCCGGCGGCGATTGAGGTCGTCAAAAAATATGCAACGAACGGACGCGAGGCTGTAAATGTTATTCAATTGGCTGCAGGTGTTGCGTTATCGGAGAAACGCGAGCTCATTAGCGCTGGAGATATTGAATGGGTCGTCAACAGCAGCCAGATTCCGCCGCGTCCCGATCGAAAAGTGCCGGTTGAACCCCAGGTTGGCTTTGTCAACGGCTTGGCGGTATACGGGCCCAATATGGGAACGCTGCTTGAAATCGAAGTGAGCGCCATTCCTGCCGTTTCCGGCAAAGGCCAGTTTACGATAACAGGTGTTGTTGATGAAGAGGAGTTGGGCGGCGGGTCGCGAACGCTGCGGCGCAAAAGCATGGCCAAAGGCTCTGTCGAAAATGTGCTGACGGTGCTGCGCCGTTTCGGCTTGCAGCCCCAGCATTATGACCTGCATATCAATTTTCCCGGCGGCACGCCAATCGACGGCCCTTCGGCGGGTATTGCCATGGCAGTCGCCATAGCATCCGCCATACGGGGCTTGCCAATCGACAACAAGCTTGCCATGACGGGCGAAGTAGGGATACACGGCAATGTAAAGCCGGTTGGCGGCGTGCTCGCGAAGGTCGAAGCGGCATTTCAGGCGGGCGCGGAGCGGGTCATTATACCGCGCGAAAACTGGCAGGCCATTTTTGAAGGACTGGAAGGACTGCAAGTTATAGCTGTTGATCGGGTCGAAGAGGTATTCCGGCATGTTTTTCCGCAGTCCGAAACCGATCTGGAAGCGACGGAAACGCCTTTGCAGAACGATTTGTTTATGCCAACTTCCGTCCCCTATTTGCAGGCTGATTCCGCTGAGTGATAGAATGGGGTAGACGTTATGAAATGGAGGTGCTGGTATGGGGCCTGGAAAATCAAGGGGGCGCCGGCTGCCCCTGCTGCCGCTTAGAGGACTGCTCGTGTATCCAAGCATGGTTTTGCATCTGGATGTGGGCAGGGAAAAGTCGGTGCGCGCGTTAGACCGCGCGATGGTAGACGACCATATGATTTTGCTTTGCTCGCAGTCTGAGGTGAATATAGAGGATCCCACCGAAGAGGATATTTATAAGGTGGGAACGATTGCTAAGGTCCGGCAGATGCTGAAGCTGCCCAACGGCACCATTAGAGTGCTGGTTGAGGGAGTTGTGCGCGCAGAGGTACAGAGCTATTTGGACAATGCAGAGTTTTATGAGGTTATGGTCAAGGAGCTGCCGGAGGGCGAAAGCGACGATCCCGAGGTGGACGCGCTGATGCGCTCCGTTCTTGGACAATTTGAGCATTATATTTCCCTTTCCAAAAAGGTGACTCCCGAAACCTACGCCGCTGTTTCCGATATTGACGAACCCGGCAGGCTTGCGGATGTCATTACGAGCCATTTGTCCCTGAAAATCCGGGATAAGCAGGATATTTTGGAAACGATCGACGTGGCGGCCCGCCTGGAGCGGCTGCTGGATCTGCTTAATAATGAGCGCGAGGTGCTGGAGCTGGAGCGGCAAATCAACCAGCGCGTCAAAAAGCAGATGGAAAAAACGCAAAAGGAATATTATTTGCGTGAACAGATGAAGGCGATTCAAAAGGAGCTGGGCGAGAAGGAAGGCCGTGCTGGAGAAGCTGAGGAATTGCGTAATCAGCTGGAAAGCGCCGGTGTGCCGGAAGCCGTCTACGAGAAGGTCAGCAAGGAAATTGATCGTCTGGAGAAAATGCCGCCGTCTTCGGCCGAAGGCGGAGTGGTTCGCAATTATATCGATTGGTTGCTTGCTTTGCCATGGAGCAAAATGACGGAGGATGACCTCAGCCTGCCAAAGGCGGAGGACATATTGAACGGCGACCATTACGGCCTGGAGAAGCCCAAGGAGCGCGTGCTGGAATATTTGGCCGTGCAGCAGCTGGTCAAAAAGCTGAAGGGCCCTATATTGTGCCTGGTCGGCCCTCCCGGCGTAGGAAAAACCTCTCTGGCCCGTTCCATAGCCAAGTCGCTGGAGCGCAAATTTGTCCGCATCTCGCTTGGCGGGGTGAGGGATGAGGCGGAAATACGCGGCCATCGCCGCACTTATGTGGGCGCGATGCCGGGACGCATCATGCAGGGGATGAAAACGGCGGGCAGTCTGAATCCCGTTTTCCTGCTGGATGAAATCGACAAAATGGCGTCCGATTTCCGCGGGGACCCTTCCTCGGCTTTGCTGGAGGTGCTGGATCCGGAGCAAAACAATACGTTCAGCGATCATTACATCGAAGTACCGTTTGACCTCTCCAACGTCATGTTTGTTACTACGGCCAATGCGCTGCATAACATTCCGCGCCCGCTGCTGGACCGGATGGA
>PJUA01000134.1_pt1 | contig 71845 bp, 61 predicted proteins | sample 1512151 | NCBI WGS metagenome assembly PJUA01 (sample SAMN08177678, study PRJNA422409) | Soil metagenome, whole genome shotgun sequencing project. | isolation source: Soil enriched on filter paper: beechwood xylan treatment | place: USA: Madison | collected 2015-01-15
CAGGAGCTTGCTGCTGAATTTATTGATATTAACAACACCATCATTGATTTTGGCCATAGCCTTGGGCTGAAAATGTGGACCCATAACTGCCGTGGCAATTATGATTCCCGCAACATGGGCGGCGGTTCCTACGCCAAAATCGCCAATCTGTTCCTGAAGCAGCTGAAATACGACCGCTTTTTCCTGGAATGGGACGACGAGCGCGCCGGCTCCATCGAAGCGCTAGAGGTGTTCAAGGATAGACCCGAAACCGAAATCGTATTGGGTTTATTGTCTTCCAAAACCAATACGCTTGATGATGAGTCGCGCGTATTCCAACTGCTGGACGAAGCCTCCAAAATTATTGACAAGGACCGCCTGCTGCTGTCTCACCAATGCGGCTTTGCATCCTGCGACGGCGGCAACGAATTAAGCGAAGCCGAGCAATGGGCAAAAATCAGCCAAGGCCAAAAAATTGCCCAGCAATATTGGGGCAAGTAAGGCGGCTTGTACGGCGAATAGCTGATTTATTTCGTTACGAAGCAGATAAGCACTATTTTTAAAATGAAGAAGGATGCCTTGCGGGAGCTAAATACGCCCGACAGAGCATCCTTCATTTATTTGATCATCCAACATCCGTTAAAACATTTAATTATTTTTACAGCTTATAACCCTTAAGGAATTATGATATAATGACGTCGTTATTTGTGAAAAATGGAACGATATTCAGAGCATAGGATGGTTCACATGACGGCTTATTTCAAAAAAGTAGATGCCAAACGAATGATCATAATGATCCTTGGCAATATATTTCTCGGTATGGGAATCAGCATCTTCAAGCTGTCCGGCATGGGCAATGATCCGTTCAGCGGCATGGTCATGGCGCTTGCGGAGGTCAGCGGTATCGTATATGCCAATTTTCTCATTTTGCTGAATCTGGTTTTGTTTATTTTGCAATTTACGATGGGACGCCGGTTAATTGGAGCCGGAACTATCGTTAATGCCATTTTTCTGGGCTACATCGTCACCTTCTTTTACAATACCTTTATGAATCAATTCGGCGAACCTCAGCTGTTTGGCCAGCGCTTAGTCGTTGTGGTAATTGGCGTAGTCGTATGCAGCTTCGGAGTTTCCCTTTATCAGACATCCGCTGTAGGAGTTGCTCCCTATGACAGCTTGTCCCTGATCATGGAAAAGAGGCTGCCAAAAATATCGTATTTTTGGCACCGCATGTTTACAGATGCTCTCTGCGCGTTCATTTGCTTCCTCGCAGGAGGTATCGTTGGACTCGGAACCTTGGTTTGCGCACTTGCCCTGGGCCCCATTATCCAGTTTTTTGATGTTAATTTCACACGAAAGCTTCTGGCAAAAGCGTCAAAGGACTCTGAACATTCCATTACGTCATCTTAGTCACACTTATCATTTCCCGCACAAAATGGGCGCCCAGCCGTTAGTATGAACTAACTTTTGGGCGCCCGCTTAATTGTGAACGATTAAATTCGCTATTTGATCAGTTGCCTAGCTCTTTGTTTGACTAGGGCTTGTATTAACAACAATAGAAAGCATTTTTTCACCTTTCACCATAAGCGAATGACATTGGACACATATAGGCTGGTCTGAAAAAACAAAGTTATCTCTCATCCATCCATTGCACTTTTCATTAGAACATGACCAAACAGTCGTATTTTCCTGTGGAAGTTCCTCCATTAGCCGTTTCCGTGAATAGTACAAGCAGCAACCCTCTTTCTCTTCATGGAATCAATGGTAAAAAAAAAGTCCCTATGCAATGCATAGGGCTTTGAAGCATAATTACAGCTTTACAACATTCTCAGCTTGTGGACCGCGGTTGCCTTGAACGACATTAAATTCAACGCGTTGACCTTCGTCCAACGATTTGAAGCCTTCGCCAGTGATGGCGCTAAAGTGTACAAATACGTCGTCTCCGCCTTCAACCTCAATAAATCCAAATCCTTTTTCTGCGTTAAACCATTTAACTGTTCCTGTTTGCATGATTCATTACCCCTTATCATCATTTATACATGACCTTATGTTTCATAAAAAAATCACATATTGTACAAGGTTACCGCCTGCAATAATAACCCTCTACAATATGTGATTTCAGGCTAAAATGTATTAACTTGATTATAACACTTCTGAACTTTGTTTACAACTCTAATTCATAACATCCAACAATTAAAGTTCACCGGGACTGTTTTTCTCTTTTTTTAGTAGTTCCAGTCGCTTGTATTCGAAAATACAACCGATGGCGTTATTCTAAATGTATAGGTGCCATCGCCTAACTGTCCAAACTCGTTTTTCCCCCATGCGATAACGGTATTGTCTGTTTTAATCGCAAAAGCATGCTGCGAAACGATATTTATCTTTCTGACATCGGATGCGATTTGTCTAGGCGAGGAAATCTGGGTTATCGGCGCAACTGTTCCCGTGAGACCAAGGCGTTCCAATACTTCGGCTCCTGCCGTGCCTATGCCAAGCTGTCCGGCGTTATTGTTTCCCCAAGCCCAAAGGGTTCCATTCTCTTTTAATCCGAAGGAGCTATACCCTCCCGCTCCTACAGCTACAAAGGATTGGTGCGAAGGCATTTTTGTAGGAACCAGCCGTCTGGTCTTCGTTCCATCCCCCAGCTGCCCTTGACTATTATCTCCCCAGGCCCACACCGTGCCATCCGATTTCAGGGCCAGGTTATGGCCGATGCCGGCATTGACATTAACAACGTTCGTTAAGCCAGCTACTTGCTTCGGACTGGAAGCATTAAAATTCATGCCTACTTTTCCGTCACCAAGCTGCCCGAAAATATTGCTGCCCCATACCCAAACCGTTCCATCATTTTTTACAGCAACAGAGTGGTAATTGCCGCTAGTAATGGAAGCCACGTTGCCAAGGTTAGGGATTTGCTGCGGGGTGGTATAGGATGTATTGTTCCCTAAACCCAATTCACCAGAGCCATTCCCGCCAAAGCTCCATACGGTTCCATCCGACTTGAGAGCCATAGAGTGGCTATTGCTTGATGTAATAGCTATTACATTCGTTAACCCGCTCACTTTTACGGGACTCAATCGTTTCGTTTTTGTCCCATCGCCTAACTGGCCCATGCTGTTAGTGCCCCACGCCCAAACTGTGCCGTCGGACTTTAAGGCCAATGAAAAATTGACGCCCGAGCTTACCGCTACAACGTCCGTTAACCCGTTTATAACCTGCGGCATAGGTGTCGAAACACTGTTGCCCAAACCGAGCTGCCCCATGCCGTTATCCCCAAAGCTGATAACCTTTCCTTCCGAGGTCAAAAGCAAGCTTTGGCTTCCGCCCACGCCTTGGTCGCTAAACACTTTCCCCACTGAAGCATTGACACTGCCTGCAGCCAATGAGAGTGATAATAAAAGAGCGCCCATTAGTACAACTAATTTTCTTGTTTTTATCATCATGTATATCCCTCCCACAAAAAGGATACCACGATAATGTATGGAATAATATAGAATTAAAGAACTAATATTTCTGCAAATACCATCCTGCTTGCATTGCCCTTAGGATGGATTGTTCCGTTTAATCGATTCCACGAACTTCAATAAAGCGCTGGAATGCCTGACGTTTTTCCGGTAAACAAACCGAACCTCCAATGTGCGATACTCCTCCGGCAACACGTGCAAAAGAATTCTACCGCCTTCCTCCATGTTGGCAACCGATGATCGCGGCAGCAGCGAGACGCCAAGACCTGCGGAAACACCGTCCAGAATAACGGCCAATGTGCCAAACTCCATCATTTGATAGTCCGTAATGCCCATTTCACTCAGAAAAGCCTCCGCCCTTTCCCGATGCGTGCATCCCACATCAAAAAACAGCATGGGCTGAGCCAGCAGCTCCCGCATGCCGCTCCTTCCAGGCGCCGATATCAGCACCATTTCATCCTGGGCAACATTTATATGCTCCAATTCGGGGGTATCTGCCTCCCCATAAACAAATGCTCCATCAAGCTCACCGTTTAATACTTTCTGCACGAGGACATGGGAGCCGCCGGTCTGAAGGGACAATTGTACATCCCGGTATTGGCGCCGATATTCGCCCAAAAGGGACGTCAAATGGATGGCAGCCGTTGTTTCAATGGAACCTAGCCGGAGGGGGCCGGATGGCTGATCGGAATATTGGGTTGTTTGGGCGGCTTCCCCCATCAAGTTCAATATTTTATCCGCATAGCTCAATAAATTCTCTCCCGCCGGAGTTAACTCCATTCCGCGATTGGAACGCCGGAAAAGAGGGACTCCAAGCTCAGACTCAAGATGCTGAATGCGGGCCGTCACGTTTGATTGTACATAATTCATCTTTTGCGCAGCCTTCGTTACGCTTCCCTCGCGGGCTACTGCCTGAAATATTTTTAAATCTCCGCTCTCCATTTCTGCGTCCCCCTCACTATCATTATTTGTGATACTCGCCATCAGTTCTGTTCATTTTACTGCATGCGCTTCGCTCTGTACAATTCAGGTGAGATTAGCAAAAAGACCATAAGGAGGAACAAGGATGAAAGCAATCGTACACCAAGGAGAAAAAGGCCCGAAGGGTCTGTCATATAGAAATGTAACGGACAAGCAGCCCGGGGCGGGGGAGGTTAAAGTAAGGCTGAAAGCCGCTGGCTTGAATCATCGGGACTTATTCCTTATGGCGGATCGAGGAGCCAATCATGAGCCGCTGATTCTTGGCTCCGACGGCGCGGGGATTGTAGAGGCCATAGGAGAAGGTGTTGCAGACATTTTGATAGGCTCCGAGGTCATCATTAATCCATGCATAGGGTGGGATTTTGCATCCAGCGTTCCAACGATACCGGACATTGTAGGAGGACCAACAGACGGAACATTTGCACAATCCATTATCGTTCCCGTACAAAATGCAATCGCCAAACCGCCGTACTTGTCCTGGGAGGAAGCCGGAGTATTGCCGCTGTCCGCTTTAACCGCCTATCGAGCTTTGTTCACGAGAGGCCATTTACAAAGAGGCGAGCATGTCCTTATTCCAGGCATTGGAGGAGGCGTGGCGACTTATGCCATGCATATGGCTTTGGCGGCGGGAGCGCGGGTTAGTGTTACATCCCGCAGTGCGGCAAAAAGAGAAGCCGCCTTATCGCATGGAGCTCATTATGCCTTTGACAGCTATGGAGATTGGAAGGAAGGTATGAAGGGCGAGCAAGCCGATCTTATTCTGGACAGCATCGGGCCGGCAACCTTCCCTCATTACTTTGATGTCATTAAGCCCGGCGGCCGCATCGTTACCTTTGGTGCAAGCTCAGGAGATCAAATGAATTTGGCATTGCGGGCCGTCTTTTTCCCTCAAATCAGCATTATCGGTTCCTCAATGGGAAGTCATGAGGAATTTATGGAAATGCTTCAGTTTATTGAGCTTCATGAGATAAGGCCTGTTATCGATCGCGTATACCCCCTTAGCGATATTGCGCTTGCCTTTGAGCAGATGGAGCAGGGGGAGCAATATGGAAATATCGGGATAAGCATCGCCTAATCAAAAAAGGGCGTTCAGCAGCCGGTTTTCACCGTCCTTCTGAACGACCCTTTTCAATCCATTATTTTTTCGCAACGGCCTGATTTTTCGTTTATTCCGAAAGCAATGTATCCAGCAGGCGGACAATCATTGCAACCGATTCCGCGCGGGAGGCAGATTCATCTGGTTTGAACAAACCGCTGCCTTTGCCGCTTACAATGCCTGCGGCTGCGAAGGCATGGATTGGTTCGGCAGCCCAGTTCCCTGTTGTATCAGTAAATGAGTTCGATGCAGCGGGCACATATTGGGTTAACCGGGCAAGCATGGCCACCATTTCGGCACGGGATATTTCATGGTCGGGACGGAAGGAGCCATCCTTATAGCCGGAAATAATGCCTTCGGACTGCAATGCCGCAATGGCTGACGAAGCCCAGTGCCCTGCCGTATCGGAGAAGGACGCGCCGCTTGCCCCTGTCAATCCAAAAGCTTTCATAACCATCGCGGCAAATTCAGCGCGAGTGACCTTGTCATCAGGACGGTAGGAGCCGTCGGCGTAACCCGTTACGATTCCCATTTTGAAGGCCCGCTCCACTACAGCAGCGCTCCACAGGGAAGAGGGAACATCCGTAAAGCTTGCAGCAGGCGCAGATTCTTCCCTTTGCGCAACTGCTTTTACCGCGTCGATATTAATCTTGTCACGGAATACCGGCTTTGAGGCTGTTGGCGTTTGCGTCGGTTTTGGACTTGCTGTTGCAGGCGTCGGCTTGGGCGTCGCTTCGGTTGCTGGCGCCTGCGACGCTGTTGCTCCCGATGTCGATACCGGCGCGGACGTTGATCCTGATGTTGACGTTGGCTCTGGTGTCGAGGTTGGGTTCGGCGTTGCTTCCGATGTCGGAGTTGGAGTAGGCGTTGGCCCCGGCGTTTCCGTCTCACTCCCCTTTGCCTTTTCGATCGTAAATGAATCAACCTTCGCGCCCGCAATCGTGCGCGCTTCTACTTGAATGTTATCTTCGGTTATTTCAATAGCGGAGTACACAGGCACATCCTCATCAAAAATCTCATTCAAATAATGATGTTTGGCGCCATCATAAAATTTCCAGCCTGAGGCCCCGCCGTCCAAATAAACAGTGCCTTCGATCGATGCTTTGTTCGGCTTCCCTCCCTGCATCGGGTATGTGCGGGAATAGACATGGTCATGACCAACCAGAACCAGATCAACCTCTTTTTTCTCCAGAATAGGCGCAAAATACGTTTGCGTATATTCTATGAGGGATTCCCTTCCGCTTTCCGTATGATAGGCGGGACGGTGGAACATGGCGATTGTCCATTTTTTATCGTTTTGCTCCAGGTCGTTCTCCAGCCAAACCGCCTGGTCCGCCATTTGCTCCTCTGTGCCCTCCGAATTAAGTACGACAAAATGGGCATCGTCCACATTAAATGAATACGCATATTGGAGCTGGGTTTCCGGCCCATTCAACGGAAAGTTTGCACCCTTCGTAAATACGTCCTTTCCTTCGCTTTTCACATCGTGATTCCCCAATGTCAAAGCGGACGGAAGCCTTGTTGCATAAATGGAAGACGCCTGCCAAAACCTCTGCCATTCCTCAAACGCGCTGCCGACATCAACGAAATCGCCGCCATGCATAACAAATTGCGACGACGGAAATTGCTCCAATGCATTCGTCATCAGCTCCTGGTAGGTCTCCATGCCATGCGTCTGCTTGGTATGCGAATCCGTTACAAACAGGAATGAGGTTGGCGTCGATTTCTGCTGATCGATCGTTCTGTAAAGAAACCACTCCGACCAGTTCCCCTCATAGCCCACGCGATAGTTGTAGGCCGTATTTGGTTTTAGCCCCTCAATCCGCGCATTATGGAACCTGATTTCGCCCTTTGTCCCATTTTCCTTCATACTCAGCACTTGAAGCTCGCTCTCGGCCTGGAGCCGTCTAATCCCATTGCCTTCCGTGTCTATTCCTGTCTCCTCAAGGGCAGCTTCCCGGTATTCAATATAGGTAACGGCGCGATCCGGCCTGGTTTGCCAGGCTGCGCTTAACTGAGTGGACATATCCTCCGACACGTAGGTTTGTACGTATTCAGGCTCATCACTTCCATATTGCTCGACAACCTCGTAACGGACAACCCGGCTGTTTTGCTCGCCGATTACAGCCTGAACCTGATACTCTCCAAGCGCCAACGTGGTCAGGTCCGTCATGACTCGCCCTTCGGCATCAGTTTGTCCAAGACTGCCGCTTAGGAGCTGGCTGCTGACATCCGCTTCCGCGATATAACCGCTGGTGCGGCCGTCGGGAAGAATTAGCTCAAACCATCCGTCATCTGATTCGGCCGAAGCATAGAAACGATCTCCGGCTGCAGCAGCCATAAGGATGCTGGAGGTTGTGTCATCGTCCTCATATACACTGGAGGTTACCGTATTAACGGTGACAACGGAGCTTTGCTTCAATAAACCGCCAAAAACAATATCCGCCCCCTGAACCGGCTTACCTTCGCGATCCAGCACAGTAAACGCGGTTGATGTTCCAAGACCAACCCCCGCTATATTCAGCCTATAAGGAAAGGCAATCGTATAGCGGACAGGAGCGGCAATCGGCGAGCTGGTTTGAACCTGACCGGCCGAGAGACTGCTGTCGCTCATCGTAATCGTTTTGTAGTCCTCACCGCGTTCCAGCACGGCATGAGAAGCCACTCTGAAGTTAACGGTTACGCTATCCCGCGCAGCAGCCGACGATAAATGGCTCAGGTCGATACGAATTTTCCCCTGCTCGTTATCGGCACTGGAGGACAAAACAACTCCAGAAGCCTCCGCAACACCATCAACCTGAAGCGTATGGGGATCATATTGCAGTGTAAATGAAGCCTGATCGGCATTTACATAATCTTTTACGCTAACCTTTACGGGATAAATGTCGTTGCTCACCGCTTCATTATCGGCGGTCATGATCAAGCGTTCGCCTGCGTTTATTGAAAAAGCTACCTTTTTTTCGGCCGGGTTCCCGCTGTTGTCCTTTACCTCCACAACAAGCTCATGATACCCGCCGTCCACCTGTTGACCCGGATAAGTCAACAGATTAGTTTCCGGGTTAAAGCTCGTTTCATTCGTAATATCGGCACCATCCAAACGAACCGATAATGTGCTTAGATCCAAGCCCGAACCATTGTCGGCCAGCTCAACCTTCAACTCGTCAAGCGGCGCGCTCAAAACATCATTTTCGAGAGGGGAGATCGCTTTAATGCTTGGAACCTCTTTATCCTCGTTTGATTCTCCGTACATAAAGGTAATATCGTCGATCCAGATAGAGCCTTTATTTTTAAGGGCCATATTAGATTGCTTCAATTGGAAAAACAGTTCAAGGACAATAGGCGCAGCTTTTCCCTGCGGCACATCCGCCTCTACATATTTCCAGCCGCTCCAGTTGATCCCGTCGTTGGTTTCATCATAAAATTCCGCTTGGAAAGAGGAGCCGTTTTTATCTCTGAATTTAGTTGTCAGCAGGTGTCCTTCATTGTTTCCATATACCCACATTCCCACCTTCTGGGGATATTGGTCAACCGGGATGCGCCCCGCATTGTATCCAACCTCGATTTGGGAGGGATTGTCCACAATACCGATCATATCGTAATCAATTCGGGCGGAATACCTGCCGTTTCTTACCCGTTTTTGATCATCCTCCAGGTGCAGCGTAGCCTCATACATCCGTTTTGGATTAAATTTCACATCCGAAATTCCATCCTCAAAATCCTCAATCACAACCTCTGCCACAGGCTCGGCCGCATGAATCTGATGCCTTGGCGCATAGCCGGTTTGAATGCCTCCCAGCAGCGATAGAATAGATGCGATCAGAATGGTTTTGCGTAGTCTTTTGGCTCTCATTGCTTCGTAGTTCCCCCTTAAGATTGTCCTATCAAGGAGTACTATATCAGCGCAATGTAAACTTAAATCTCTCGCGTTATTAAGAGATTATGTGATTTTCAAATATCAACGATGGGAATGTTGTTTTCGATCCTCGCCTTGCTTTCGGCAATCCAATCCTTAAACCATTGATTGTCCGATCTGCTGAAGGCTTCATCCCCATCCCAGTTGCGGAAGGCACCAATGTAAACGATAAGCTCCCTGAGCTGGAGAAACAAAGGAATTTGCCTAATCCAATACTCCTCTAGCGAATGCTCAAGATGATAACCTTTCATAAAATGCTTCAAGAATCGGCGAGCTTGCTCCTCCCTCAGTTCCTTTCCATCCTTTCCGCCATAGACGTATACCAAATAGTACAGTTGTACCGCTATATCCTCGACAAACCAGCTATACTGGGCTTCATCAAAGTCGAATAACGTTATCTTTCCATACTCATTTATTCTGAAGTTGCCCACGTTGATGTCGCCGTGAATAAGTCCATAGGCTCCTTCTTCTTTAGGTAATGAAGAAATTGCCTTAATCAAATTGGAGTAACGGGTATGAACAGCAGCTTGTGAACCGGGAATCAAATCGATATGTTGCAAAAACCAATTTTTGCTCCAATCCTGTCTTTGGTCCTTTTGTGGCTGGTAGGATGTTGATAAAGCATGCATTTTCCCCGTAAGCCGACCGAGCCGCTCATATAAGCTATGGTCTTGCAGGCAGTCCGGATATTCCGCCGCTTTTCCGTTAGCTTTTTCAAAGACGGTACATATAAAATATTGTTCGGGTGAAAAAACCGCTTCAGTCAATCGGCCATTTCTCGAAAATATCGGCTTTGAAACTGAAACTCCCTTATCGGCAAGAAATAAAATCCATTCCAGCTCAGCCTGAACCAGGCTTTCTGTTCGATTTGCGCCGGGAGTTAATCTCAACATAAAGCTTCTTTCACCTTGCATATACTCGTAAACGTGGTTCTGAAGACCACCAACATAAGACAGATGGGGATTACTTGCGCAAAAATGCTTCAACGCATTTTGAAGTAAATCAGGATCAATCCATTGTTTTGTTTTCAAATGAATAACCTCCATTATGGTAGATTCAGATTCAAATGAGATGGAGGCCAAAAGACAAATAGCCCAAGAGATAAGGCGAAAAATGCTCGCTTATCGCTTAGGCACATGCTTAAAAAAGGGCATAGCCGTCTCCTTGCCGCTAACTCCGGCATAAAAAAGCCTCCATCTCATTAGTTGATAAAAACGCCAAATCAAATAAACCCTGTAATCAGGACTTAACAGAAATTTAAAAGCAGCGTCTTACTTTCTCAACTTAATAAAATGAAAGCCTGGTGACATACATAAGCCTCTTTTCAAAAATAAATAGAGTACAAAAGTAAGTTTATCCCAAAAGCGAGATCATATCAAGTTTGCCGGTCATAAATGACCGCTAGGACCTGAAATGACTACATTCTCTTTGAGCAACGGTCACCCGTGTCCTTAGCGATCCAAAATGGCGCATACAGGCGGAATTATTGGATTTTACGGACGTCACTCTTCCCACTTCCACAGCAATACAAAATAAGAGGACGCTCCAAAGTCATGATACATCATGACTTTGAAACGTCCCTGTTCAGTGAAGAGGTGAAGATATGCACGCTTGTTCCATTGTAAAAGCCTGAGAGCTTTCATATGGCCTGCGCAGCATTCTGCTTGTATCCATCCTCAATGCTATTGCTATTGATGCTGAAGATTCGCCAGGTTTAGCTCTACGGCTCGATTCCCCACACCAGGACGCCGCCTTCATAGAGGGTCACCTTGTCCCAGTCCTGATAGGAGGTTTTGGTTGGATCGTAGGAATAATCATTTGTTTCGTCAAAGCTGGACCAGTCCGTTTTGTACATGCGAAGCTGGATATCCCCGGTTTGCCCGCCTGCCTGAATCGCGCCGGCTCCGGCTGTAAAGCTGAGCTCAACATACGTATCCGTGAAGGTACGCTGGATGTTTGCTCCGCCAATCTGAGCCCAGTCAATGGCCGAGTCCATAGCTGCGGTGCCTTCCTTAGAGAAGTAATAGCGGATTTTCAGGTCGCTCAGATTTACAGCTGTGGTGCCGTTGTTTTTAATATTGAAAAATGGTTTGATCTGACTGTCTGTCGCATTGGTATCTCCCGCCCGATATTGCAGAACCAGATTGCCGGCTGGTATAACCACGCCTTGCGGAGTTGCGGAAGCAGCAGCTGAATTGGCGCTTTCACCGACAGCATTCACGGCACTTACCACATAGTGATAGGTTGTACCGTTGGTCAGACCCGTATTGATGTAAGATGTGCCGGTCACATTAGCGGCAACGGTAGTGAAAGGGCCGGATGCGCTCAGCGAGCGCTTTACGTTATAGCTGGTTGCACCCGCGGATGCCGTCCAGGACAAGCTGATCTGTGCATCGCCTGCCGCAGCCGTCAATGCGGTTGGCGCGGCAGGCGCAGTGGCCACAGCTACTGGCGTCGCGCTTGCTACGGTTGAATTGACTCCTTCGCCCGCAGCATTCACGGCACTAACGACATAATAGTAGGTCGTACCGTTGGTCAGACCCGTATTGATAAACGATGTGCCAATCACGTTAGAGGCAACGGTTGTAAAAGGCCCTGCCGCGCTAAGCGACCGCTTCACATTATAGCTCGTTGCTCCTGCGGGAGCCGTCCAGCTTAGCGATACCTGTGCATTGCCTGCTGCTGCAGTCAGTGCCGTCGGGGCCCCAGGCACCGTCGGTCCGACGCCAGTGGCTGGCAGAACAGGGAATGAATTTTGCACCAGCATAACAAATTGATTATGGAACCAGTGACCGGATACCGGAGCGTTAGGAAGCGCCCCTGTCAATACGCCATCACGTGTGATAAAGGTTGGATCACACATCCGGTCGAAGCCCTTGCCTTCATTGTTCGGAATTTCCGAGCTTGAACCGTCGGATTCACCCGGAGGCTTAACCCACACATAGGCATCCAGATGAGCCGGTCCAGGAGCTGCCTTAGGCGCTTCGCCTATACCCGATCCGCTGCTGTTGCACCAGTTCCCCCGATGATAGCGGCGATCAACGCGCCCGGAATCTACGTAGCTGTTAATATTGCTGCCCGTAGCCAATGTCGGACGGTTGGGGCCGCCCCAGCCATTCCGGCTTGTATCAATCAGGAAGCCTAAGCTGGTTGGCCAGCCTGCTTGCACAAAATCGCTATACAAGGCAGAGGTAAAATCAATTTCGCCAAAATATGGATTCCACTCATAAAAGCTGGCCGACCTGATCGGTTGTCCACCGATATTTAGATTGGGATTGGACAGATTCGGTTCATTAAGCGGCGTAGTATTCGCCGTATTGGTAACAAAACCGTCTACGCTGCTCAGACCGGCAATTGTTCCTTGAGCAACACTAGTATACACGGAGACTGCACCTGTCCGGTTGTTATCCCATCCGAGCCAGCCGGAGTGGCCGATATCGAGGTAGTTGTACACATTGGGAATGGCATGCAGCTTGTCCAATGCATATGTCACTCCAGCCTCGTAAATGCCTGTCGAGCTGGCTTGAGCACATGCCGGTGTATTAAGATTGGTAACCAGGTTAGGCAAGCTATCCGGCTCGATAACGGCAATAATGCGAATATCCTGGTATTTAGGCTTGGCGAAAATATCTGCAATAACATCAATATAGTCCGTTTTGTATGTTTGCAATGCAGCCTGTGTCAACGGCAGCTCACCGTTGGAAGCCAGAGCATGGCAATCCCGACCAGGCAGATTGTAAATGACGAATGAAGCCGTAATTGGAGTACCCGCTATTTTTTGATCCAGAGCGGCATCCAGATGCTCCTCAACGCTTTTTCGCCCGCCATTGTTCGCCCCACCATAAATCGCCGCCATCCGGTCAATCCAGACGGCTGTTGGATAAGATTTCACCGTCTCCATCTTCGCTTTTAACGACGCATCATTTGTCAGAGCAATAGACGTATCGACAAGAGCGGAATAATCCTCATTTAAATACGCAGTAGCGCCTAGAAACGGATTATCCTGATGCGCTTCCGCAGCTTTGGCTGGCGCAGGAGCCATGCCGGTGAAAAGCCCGCTCGCAAGCACTGTGGCTGCAAGCAGTTGCTTTAAGCCTTTACCAAAAGGCTTACCAACTTTAGATTTAGTTTTTGGATTCGTCTTCATAAATCCACCTTTCCTTTGGTTAGTTTTTTGGGTACTCAAATAGATCCTCTGTGTCGGCATCATGCGTATGCGCCCTAGAGAACGTAAGTATTGAGCTGTAAATGTTCACCTCCAGGCCGCATGAATGCGCTTGCAAAGTGAAACGAACAATTAACAGGCAAAGCTTCAAACACAAAAGAATTGGGTGACTGAATATGCGAATCGATGAGTTTCCTTGGTGAGGGGTATAGCTTGTGGTTAAAATGAGGGCGTTCATCAGGTGTAAAGCATGAGGATATGCATGTTGATCTCTTTTCGAGGAAGCGCTTACTTTCGAGTGGCTTGTCCTCGATATAAAGCTTACATCCCGTGTTCACCTCCTTTCGAGAACATTATACTGCATGAATTGACCACTGTAAATTGAATTAATTAAAAATATTTAAATTTAATACCAAAATAAAGGCTTTAAATCTAATTTGGCTCCCATAATCTTTATTTTGTCTCCTAGACATTATTAAATGCTATAAATAAATTAGCAACGATATTTCAATATAAAAATCACTAATTATATTTTAATTCCATTATTTCATTTATTTATATATCCAAAAATAATTAACTTTAGAGTTGATTATTCTTTTCAGAACAAGATACTTGTTTTACTAAAACACTCCGTCAAGGCAAACAGTTGCAATACCCTTTGTTAAAATCTTGAACTGCGACTTCCTGCACCCAACAAAAATACAAAACAAACCCCAACCTCCACTGTAAAAGCTGGAAATCGGGGTCATTTACAAAGTCGGTTCTGCCGGGGTTGAGATTACTGCTTTGTCCGATATTGGCCGGGCGTCTTATTCTCCAGCTTTTTAAACACCCTCATCATCGTCTGCAGATTGGTATACCCTGCCTTCTCTGCAATCTGAGCCAGCGTCATGTCGCTTTCCTCCCGCAGCAATTCCTTGACACGTTCAATCCGACGGGTATTGATAACCTCCAACACTCCCGTTCCTCTATATTGTTTGTATACCTGCGACAAATAGGAGTTCGAGAGATGCACATAATCGGCCAGTTGCTGCACACTCAGAGAAGGATTGGCATAATGAAGCTCGATATAACGGTCGATAATTTCGATTTTCTGCTCCGTCGATTGCTGCTTCTCATCATAATGCGTAATCATTGACTCAATAATTTGCATGATTTCAACTTTCAGACTATGAATGGTCGAAGCGCCAAGAAGACGCTGTACCGGATTCATATCCATGTAGAAATGCTCCTCCAACGGCGTTTTTTTGATTTCGATGGCATTAAGCACCAAATTGATCAGTCCGAACATCCTGCACTGCAATAGCTGAATCGAAGCTCCATCCGTATATTCGTAATAACCGGTAATGACCTCCAGCTTCGCCTTGGCCATCTCGAAGTTCCGTTCCATCATGTACGACATAAAGTCCTGTTCGGCCCGGATGATATCCATGTGGTGCCATGCCGGAGGCAGCTTGGTATAGCTTTCATCGAAAGGAATCATTCCCGACTTGCCAGTCATTCTTGCATAATCCAGCGATTCCCGCGCCTGAAGGTAAGAGGACGCCAAGGTAGATGTGGCATCACAAAGCGTGCTAAGTGCAAATTGGAGGTCAACATCGAAATATCGCTTAATGCTGGTTCGAATCTGCTCCAGAATCGTCGTTATATACAGGGCCGTTGTTGCTTCGTCTATTTTATCGGACCAGACCACGCCCGTCATGTCTACGTCCTTCCAGAAGTAACAAGCATATTGGGCGCCCAGCAGCTCCATGCCGATATTATTGAGGCATAGCAGAATGATATTTTCCTGCTCTTGTGACGATAGATTGCCCAGCTTTTTTCCTATCTGCTCCACATGAACGATACAAACCATCCCTTGATTAAAGGACAAGCCAAAGTTATTCCGAAACAAAGACTGATCCTTGTCGGGTTTAGCGTGCTCACGGATCATCTCGGTAAACTGCTGCTTGAGCAAGGCCTTCTGGTCTTGCTGTATCAGGGACGTTAACCTGGTATTGTTGGCAACGATGGTCTGTATCGTGTCCTGCAAGTTTTCGAAAATATCCCGATCGTGACGAATGGCGACATTCCGGCTCAGCGTCAGCACGGGCCGGTAGCGCCGTCTCGTTTCGAAATACACGATGCAGGCCGCCAGAATAAAGCTGATGCCGATATATCCGTACAAGACAAGGCGAAGATCATACACTTCCTTCAAATACTGGTTAACCGGGGCAACCGAGATATACTCCCAATTGGCTTGTGTCATGCTTTGGCTGGTGACTACGTTTTTGTCGATATAGTTTTCGCCGGAATTCAATTCGCCATAGCCGTAAAGCGCTACCGTTGGCAAGTTTCCCGTCGAAGCAATGACCTCCCCGTTGTCTGCGATAATATAGCTGTAGCTATCCAAGGAAGCAGGTATGCTAAACAGCAGCTCGCCAAGGTCGTCGGGCTCCAGCTCTACGATAGCGAGGCTGGCTGCCTCGCGCTGGCCATTTCGGCTCAGCGGACTTAAGAAGTACAGCGTATCCTGCATGACAACAAACGCGCTGCTGGTCTGCCGCTGCGCATAATGAGCCCATTCCTTGCGTTTCATGCCGAATTGCCTTTCCGTGAAGCTATCCGATTCATCGGCTTTCAGCTGGTACGCGCTTATAAAGCTGTCGGAGCCGGCAAAATAAACAAAGCTGTCGCGAACGTTGCCATATAAATAGATGCCGCGCAGCTCCTCGCGAGCCTGGTGCAAATTATAATAATCCGCGTTGTCGAGCGGCCTTGTTATAAAGGAAGCGGAGAGCAAGCGGTCATTGAATGCGAGCGCCGAAACATCCTTTTTGATATCCAGCAGCTTCAGATCAATCAGGCTTTTCGTTTGCTCCGCCGCTTGTCTCTGCGCCATGACTACCGCTTTTTCGGTTGTATATAAGGCAATCATGTACAATAGAAGGCCAATAACGATAAAAATCAAGATGACGCACATGGAGCTTATAAACCATTTGCGAAACGTATGCTCAGCGAAAAACAGATTTTTACGCAGAAAATTCATCTGGCCATTCGCCCCTTCGCCATCATCTTGATGTCATTCTACTCTTGCGTATCCGCATAAAAAGACCGTACCCTAGCAGGACTGCCGCGAGAGGCAGCATAAACACTCTGAACATCGACGGGTATCCGCTGCTATCTATGATCTCGCCGGCGATTACCGGTGCTGAAGCCTGCCCCAAATCCGCCCCGATGTAGAAGGTGCTCGTCGCCGCGCCCCGACGCTCGGGAGAAACGGCATTCATAACAGAAGCTTGCAGCGCTGGCTGAACGGCTCCAACTCCAAGCGCCTTGAGCACAGCCGCAATAGCAAATATCGCAACCGGATTGAAAGCGCTTGCCCCACTCAGCAGCCATAACGCCAATGCGACGCAAATCAAGCCGGGATACAAAACAAACGAAAAGCCCTTTCGGTCTACTAGCTTTCCGCAAAACATGCGGGAGAGCAGCAGAACTGCGGCGCTTAACGTAAAATACCAGCCAGCGTTCGGCATACCCAGCTCAAGTCCATACAAGGCAATAAAGCTTGTCTCTATTGCATTAACCGAGGATAGAGCAAACGAGATGACACTGAACAACAAGGCTTGTTTGACAAAGATAGCGCTCCAGCTTAAGGGCAGCCCTTTGCGCTGTCCGGTGCCTCGTTCCCCTCCCGAATCTTGAAGGAATAGCAATGAAATCATTGAAACTATAACACAGAACGAGGCAAAAAAGAACATCGCCTGTGTATTGATGTAATGAGCCAGCGCCAGGCCCGCTCCAGGCCCGACTGCCATTGCCAGTGTCTGGCCCACCCCGAAGTAACCCAAGCCTTCCCCCATTCGTTCCTTCGGAATGTAAGAAGCAATAAGCGCCATCGTAACCGTGGTCGTAATGCTGAAGGAGACCCCGTGCAGCAATCTTGCGATCAGATAAGCCGCGTCAGAAGCTGCGATGCCGTAAGCCGCAATACACAGGCCATTTAGCATCAGAAAGATGAGCATCAGCCTTTTTTTGCTGAATCGATCGCAAATCCAGCCGCTGAAGGGACGAATCAGCATCGCCGCCATCGGCATCGCTCCAATAACGGCGCCTGCGGTCGCAACGGTCATGCCTCTATCGGTCAGATGAACAGATAAAGTCGTCGAGATCATGTAAAAGCTAATATTAAGTATGGCATTCAACAAAAAGATAGCGGTATACTGCCGATTCCAAATTCGCGTCATGGCCGGAAGACAGCAGTCCTGCACCAGTTCATTACTTCGGGCAGCATCCGGCCCCAAAACGTCCAGTCATGTCCTCCCGCCCCCTCCTGCCACAGCCCCTCCACATCAAGCTCCTCCGTGACATACTTGTAGGTGTTTCGTGCGCTGTCAATGGCCAGATCCTCAGTCCCGCAGCTGGCAAACAGCTTGGGCAACGGGACGCCCTTGCGTGCAGCCATCAAGGCCAGATGGGAAATATCGTGCTCCGTGCCCCTGAGCTCCTCGGCAATTGTGGTGCGGAACAGCTTCCTGTGCACGTCCTCCTGAAAGCCGCCCGGCGGAGGATTGCCGAGATCAAGGAAGTTGCCGGCCGACAGCACCGCCATGCCGGCATATCGCTCAGGGTTGGTGAAGCCGAATTTGTAGGCGCCATGTCCGCCCATAGATAATCCGGCCACAACCTGATCCTTAGGCTCCGTGCTCAACGGGAACATCCCGCCAAGAAGCTCCGGCAGCTCGAAGGCAATATGATCATAATAGCGTCCCAGCGGACCATTCGCATAAAAGCTAAGATCGGCGGTGGGCATCACGACCGCGATGCCGTAATCCTCGGCGTACAATTCAACGGCCGTATTTCTCCACCAGCCGCTATGATTGTCGCATGCCCCGTGAAGCAGCCAAAGGACGGGATACGCTGCGGTCGGTTCGCCGCGCTCCGGTATGACGACAGCTATTTCCGTCTGGCGCGTCAGCATCTGTGAATAAAGATCCAATTGCATAAAAGCCATATTCCGATCACCTCTTTAGTTGATATGGAATTTAGTTGGTATGGAATGATAGAGAATTAAGAAAAACCTGTATCCACTTATCCCAGAAGGGCCAAGTATGACCCGCCTGCTCGGTATAGAACTCATAGCGGTAAGGATTGTTTTCGATGCCCATAAAATGCTGCCGCAAAGCAAGGCCTACTTCAAATGCATGATCATCCGTACCAACCGCATGAAAAATACGCGGCAGCTTTTTCTCCTCTTTGATATTCTGAATGGATTGATGCAGCACATCGTATCTCGTCCCCTCCAGCTCATCAGGATCATCGACGCCAAGATGGATTTGAGGCAAGCTTGGCGCGCCTTCTCCGCCGGGCGGCGGCGGATAGCCCGATATGGTACGAAGATGCTCCAGCGGGATGACCGAGCTCGTCGAAAGAATGCAAGCCGCCGCATAACGCTCGGGGTACATAATCGCCAGCTCCAGCGCTCCGCCGCCTCCCATCGAAAGGCCCCCGATGAAGGTATGCTCCCGCTTAAGCGACGTTTGCGGAAAGAAGCGGCGGATCGTCTGTGGCAGCTCCTCCACGATATAATCGCCATAATTGGGTCCCAGCGTCATATTCAGCCACCGGCTCGGGCCAGCGGCGGGCATGACAACCGCGATGCCTTTCTCTTGCGCATAACGCTCAATCCCCGTCTGACTAAGCCAGGTCATGCTGTTGCCGCTGCCGCCATGCAGCAAGTACAGAACCGGAACGGGCTCAACAGCCTTATCCGGCATAATAACGATCAGTCGGGTTTGCAGATTCAGGACCTTGGAATAGGTAAACATCGTAACCAATGCCATGAGCAACAACCTCCTATCCTTTGATTGCGCCAATCATGACGCCTTTTGCAAAGTATTTCTGAATGAAGGGATACACGCACAAAATTGGCAAGGTACTCACCATAACCGTACAATATTTGATTAACGATTTGTAAATGCTTATCGCGGCGTTTGCGCCGCCGGAGGTCATATTTGTGTTGCCTTCGATAAGAATTTCCCGCAATATAATCTGCAACGGATATTTGGCCCGATCCGTGAGATATAACGAGGCAGGGAACCAGGAATTCCAGTGCATGACAGCGATAAACAATACGATAACAGCAATCGATGCCTTCGACACGGGCAGAATGATCCGCAGAAAAATCTGCATCTCGTTGGCCCCGTCCAGCTTGGCCGACTCCTCCAGCGCCGCTGGAACGCCTTGGAACGCCGCGCGCAATATAATAAGATGAAATACATTAATGGCCGCCGGCAGAAGCAATGCCCAAGCGCTATTGAACAATCCAAGCTTGAGAATCAATACATAGTTAGGGATCATCCCGCCATTAAAAAGCATGGTGAAAACGATGAGCAGCATCAGCGTATTGGCCGGCATAAAATAACTGCGCGAGAGGGTAAAAGCCCCCAAGGCGGTCATCGAAATACCTAATACAGTCCCGCCAACAACGTACATCAATGTATTCAGATAACTTTTCCAGATCGAGGGGTTGGCAAAAACAATCTCGTACCCCTTAAAGGTAATCTCCCCTACCGGAAAAAACATCAAACCTTTGTTGGCGTTCAGCTCAACGGGCGAGGAGAGCGACGCAGCCAGCGTATGCCACATGGGCATCAGGCAGATCAAGGTGATCAGCCCCAAGAGTATATAATTGCAGATCAGAAACAGTCGTCTGCCCATATTGCGATCAGATGCCATACTTTCCCCCTCCTAAAACAGTCTCGTCTCCGAATATTTCTTACTCACATAATTGGCGCTGACGATCAATAAAAGCCCGATCACAGAGTTGAATAGACCAACCGCGGTGCTGTATCCGTAATTATGGCTCAAGATACCTTGCCTATAAATATAAGTGGAAATAACATCGGCCGTCTCATAGATAGCGCTGTTATAGAGCAGCAGCACCTTCTCGAAGTTGACGTTAAGCATCTGTCCGAGATTGAGAATGAGCATAATAATAATCGTTGACGAGATACCCGGTATCGTGACATGGATACATTGCTTCCAATGCCCCGCGCCATCGATCTTGGCCGCTTCATATTGCTCTGAATCGACACGTGACAAAGCCGCCAGATAGATAATGCTGTTATAGCCCATAAACTGCCAGATATTCGTAGAAACAAATATTGTCCGGAACATCTCCGGCAGGCTAAGTAAATTCGCTGTTTTCCCAAGCAGCGGAGCGATCATTGTTGTTATTGGACCGGTTGAGGATGTAAAATCATGAATCAAACCGGCGATAATCGCGGTGGAAAGGAAATAGGGCAAATAGCTGATCGTCTGCACCGTCCGTTTGAAGAGGCGGGCTCGAATCTCGTTAAGCAGCAATGCCAGAATAATCGGCGCCGGGAAACCAAAAAGCAAATCCAGCAGACTCAAGGCCAGCGTATTTTTCAGTACCCGAATAAAATTTGGACTATTAAAGAAGTCAATAAAGTTTTGAAAACCGACCCACTCACTGCCGAAAATACCGGTTTTGGGCGAGAAATCCTGGAAAGCCATGATGATGCCGGCCATTGGAAGATAATGAAACACTACAAAGTACAAAACAACTGGAAGCGTCATCCAATAAACCATCTTATGCCGCTTGTAATTTATATATAAGGCTCTCATGTAATCGCACTCCTTATCAGGGGGGGAAGACCGCCATAGTTTTATCTATGACGGCCCCGCAGCAGCAGGTAATCTATCGTGAGTTATAGCGATCCAGAGCCTTCTGGTATACCGCCATCGCTGTTTCGACATTCATGCCTCGAATTCTTTCTACAAAAGCATCATACTTATCGAACTTCTCAATACCCATAATAAATTTAATCTGCATTTCCTCGACATAGTCGATAATATTCGTCATAACGGAATTATAGGTTTTGGATTCCTCATCGTTTAAGGTTAAGGAGGAACTGATTACATAAGCGTTATCATTAATCGAATCATAGAGCTCGGCTTGCTCCAGCAGCCACGGGTCTGTAACTGTGCGGTTGCTGACCACAACGGCTGGCGAATCCGCTATCGACGTAATCATATCAATCGCAGCAAAGCCGTCTTCGTTGGCGTAAACCTTCTCATTGAACCGGTATGTCCCGTCCGGAAGCTTCTCATAATAGGACTCGTCCGGCCCATAATTGCTTATGTGAATGACGTCCGGCGAGTAGAAAAGATCCGCCCATTGCAAAGCAAGGTCCAGATTTTTTGTCTTGGAGCTGATCTGCATCCCTGATCGAACCAGCCTGGATTCGGTGCCGACATGGATTTTGTCGCCTTTATTGACAACCGGATGAGGAACGGCAATATAATCCACGTTTTTGTCAGGCGTCAGCTCCCGGATGACATTGACAACCGAAATCGGCGCGACCATCGAGCCGGTACGCGGGTCCGGATAAGCAGCGAACTCGGCATTGATGGAATTGAGAGACAGGAAGTCCTGATCGATAAGCCCTTCGGAGTACCATTTGTTCATCATCTCTAGGTACGTCCTGAAGCCTTCCTCCAGCGGCGCATAACGAATCTTGCCGTCAACCTGGTAGAACGGCTGGACGCTTCCGCCGTAATTCATATAACCGAAGCCCAAACCGCCAATAAACATATTCAGCTTAGGGAAGCCATCGCTGTTGAGCAGGTAAGGCTTCTCAAGACCGGCTTTCTTAAAAGCAGTCAGCACATCATACCATTCGTCATACGTCTGGGGAGCCTCCATATTAACCTTTTCCAGCATATCCTTACGCATCAAGATGCCGTACCAGGTCGCATCTTGAACATCATCTTGAGTAAAGCTGGACAAGGAGGCCATCTCTCCTTCATCGGAATAGCTTTCGATCTGACGGACTGAGCTGCGCTCAAGCTCTGTCTTATAGTTAGGCAGCTTGTCCAGATGCTTCGCGATGTCGATCACCACACCATCCTTTAGCAAACCATAAGCCCCCGTGGGATATACCAGCCCTGCGTCAAAAAACAAATCCGGATATTCGCCGGAGCTGATGAGCATCGCCAGATTGTCCCCCTCGGTTCCGCTAACCGGTGTAATCCAATCAATGTGAACACCCGTCTGCTCCTCCATCCAGCGTTGGAACAACGTGTCATTCCAGCTTTCCATAAGCGTGCCGATCGAGGAGTGGGTTGGCCGCCAGGCCTTCAAGGTAACGGTCTTGCCTTCAGGAACTAATCGACGGAGCGACGTTGAGCCCTCCTGAGATTCGAGATGCTGTTGCAGCTCCTCCTGGGACGCCTTCTGCTGAGGTGAGTTGCCGGAGCATCCTGAAAGCGTTGCCATTAATAAGCTGCCGACAACTATGGTCGACCATGTCATGCGTTTGTTCCATGTCATGCGTTTATTCTTTTGGTTCATGCTGCTGATCCCCGCTTTCGTTATGTTTTTGTTGTTTTTGTCATTCGATCCTGCGCCTTAAGTGTAGGCCATGCAGAATAGACAAGTAAATTCGCAGTATTTCTTTGTTATATCACATTTTTAACGTTTACACCTAGTCGTGAAATCCCTTATATAGCAACGGTTTTCAGCGATTCGGCCCCCGGCGGCAATGATCATTTTTTTAGTAGCGTAGAACGTTTTTTTAAAGAAAAGCCACTGCTGCGATGCCGCAGAAAAAAGCAAAAACACCACCCTCATGAGGATGGTGCTCCTTAATGGCGAAGGCAAGCGGATGTGCAAAGCCATCTTTCGGCGCCATATGATGTTCTAATGAACGTCAACTGTTCTTGAGAAGAGCATCGGCTGCCGGGGGAATGAGCTGTTTTAGCATTTTCAACAGCTTAACCTTGCCTATCGGCACCTCCAGCTTGTTGCGCCTGTAAGCATGCCAGAATTGCTCTGCCAGCTGACCGGGCAGCAGCTTTCTTCTGCCGCCTCTTCCCCGCGTCATCTCGGTGTCCACAATTGGCGGAATAATCTCGAACACCCGAATGTTCGTCCCTTCCATCTGATATCTTAAAGCCTTAGTAAACAGATGAATGCCCGCTTTCGTCGCACAATATACAGGAGCGCTCTTTTTTGGCGAAATGGCCAGTCCTGACGATACGTTAATGATAGCGGCTTCCTCTTGCCGGGCAAGCAACGGCAGCAGCCTCGCTGTCAATCGGATTGGAGAAATCAGGTTCAAACCAATTTCTTCGGAAATCCGCTCTCCAATCATCCCGTCTCGTGGATTAATAAACGACTCCAGGTATTGCATGGCTGCATTGTTCACGATCACACTTAACTCAACATGATCCTTGATTAATCTGGCTGCCAACGCATCGGTTTCTTCATCCGAGCGCAAGTCGCAAACATATCCGACAATGTCCGGCATTTTTGATCTCGCCGCATCCAGCTTGTTCCGGTCCCTCCCAACGACGATTACCTTATTGCCTTCGCGAACAAATCGTTCCGTCAAAGCCAGCCCAATACCCGAAGCCCCTCCTGTAATAAGCACCGTGTGTCCTGCCGATTTCATAAGTTAATCCCCCCTTCCTTCCCTTATTCTAAAAAGGAGAGCGAATCTTCACATTAACCAAGGTTAATCTGCGGCGAATCCGGCTCAGGGCAACAGGCGTAATACCCAAATATGACGCAATATGATATTGTGGAATCTGATTTTCCAAATGCTTATATTGGCCAAGGAATAGACGGTATCGCTCCTCAGCGGAAAGCATGAGTAATTCGCGTTCGCGCTTTTCCTTACTAATGAACATACTCTCGGCTATTTTTCTCCCGAGCTTCTCCCAGCAAGCGTGTCGGTCAAACAGGGCCTCGAAATCCTTGAACCGAACCACAAGCAGCTCGCTGTCCACCAGCGCCTGGATGGAGAAGTACGCCGGTTCATTCATCAGCAAGGAGCTATATGACGCCACATATTGATTTTGACCGCAAAAGTTTTTGTTGTATTCTACGCCATCAGCAGTTGTATAGTAAAGGCGGAACAGGCCCTGCACGCAGAAGCCGATATCAGCCGTTGGTTCCCCTGCTCGCACATAATGGCTCTGTGCAGGTACGGTCCTTCTTTCAACCAAGGTTCGAAAAAACTCCCGCTCCGGCTGCGGAATTTCGACGAGCCGTTCCAATGCAGATAATAACGGTTCGTTCTCTTTTAGCCCGATTGTCATTACCGATCCTCTCCCTGCTTACCAGGTACTCTTGTTCACACCTCGTTAACCGGCTACCATTAAGCCATGTCCTTAACGTGATCCTAACATATGCGGACCATGACTTCCGCCCGGAACAACGAGATAACTCGATTTTGGAACAAGGGCGCTTAATTGTTTGACTTTTTCCTCGCCTACATAGGGGTCATGCTCTCCAGTAATAAAAAATGCCGGGCATTGAATACCGCTGAGTTGTTCCTCTGAAAGCTGCGGGTAACGACGCCAATCTTTTGCCGCTTGTAACCAACCAGATGAGTCGTTGATATATTCCATTTATTCATAAATTCAATGACATCATCCGCAATTTGAGGTGTAGACCATTCCAGGCTTTCGCATCTCGTTCTGCCGTGCCCTCGGAAGTCGGGAAAATAACAGGTACATTTCTTTTGGAAATCGAGCATTTGACTGGCGAAAGCCAAGATGCCTCGTGAATAGCTGCTATGCAAAAAAAGCACAGTTTCCCCTGTGCCCATTTTTTCGTAGAACATCTCCAAATTTTTAACCTGAACATATGGCATCATTATTCATTCCCTTCATGAATGCTGGGCTATGAAATCCAAAATGGTATCGTTGACAAACACCGGATTTTCACCACTCATATGAGGTCTATGGCTGCCTCCTGGCACGATTACATAACGAGAGTTATGGATAAGGACAGTCGCTCGTTCCAGATCTTCCTCAGGCGCGAAACCATCATATTGTCCGGCAATAAAGAGGACGGGGCAAGCGATGCTCCTTAGTTCTTCATCATTCAACCGCGGATAAGTACGCCAATCATTAACCTTTTGCCTTAAAAACTCCTGCCATTAATGTAGCTATGATCTCGATTCAACTGTACACCGACCGCAATCTACGGTATTTGGTAAAGATGCTTATCCTTCTATTTATGAAGAGGCTGCCGCTTTGTTCGAATCACTTGGTCAAAACCAACATTTCACAATGCAAATAATGGATTCCCAAAAAGCCGAAGACTTCACGGTGGATATGGTTAATCGACAATTTGACCGTGGACACACCACTGCAATCATTGAAGCAAATTCCACTCTAATAACAAAATAAAAAGCAAAAACACCATCCTCCTGCGGATGGTGTTCATGGTTTGGTGGAGGCGAGGGGATTTGAACCCCTGTCCGAAGATCACGCCACACGGCTTTCTACGGGTGTAGCTGCAGTTTTGATGTCACCTGAGGAGGCCCCCTGCAACGCGGTTCTTCTCAGGTCAGCCTGATTATCTTCTTCAGCACACCCCAGGCGGAGATGTGACAGCGTATCCCACTAAAGTTGGGCCCTCATCCCGGTACATGGGCGATACAGAGCGAGAGCACGCGAACAGGTTATTAAGCTGCTACAGCGTAGTTTGTTTGTTGTTTGCCATTTAATAGGCTTTAGCGTTGATGAAGCAGACGACTCCCTGCTACCCGCTGGCTCGCGCTCGTCCAATCCCCGTCGAATCCATAAACGCCCCCGAATTGGCATAAACGTCCTGAATCAACGTTTAGCTGGCCTTACGGGACATTAAGGATTAAGGCTAGACCGTTACACGCTAGCTCAATCAAAAAAATTAATTCTGCTGCCAAGCGAGACCTGCCCATCGTGTGGATTAAAGTATCCGCGAGTTGCTAAAAATCAATCAACCTGCAGTCACCTCAACCGCACTGTTATAAGCCGTCCGCCGTATCCCTAGTATACCACGTTCATCACACAAATGCCCGCGAAGGTTTCTGGCAATGCTGGTTCAATATGCCGACACTGCTATCTGGCTACCTTTTGCTTCTCGCGAAGTGCGCGCTGGATATCGCGCTGCGCGTCGCGTTTGGCGGCTGTATCGCGCTTGTCGTATTGCTTCTTGCCTTTGCCAAGACCAAGCAGCAGCTTGGCGTAGCCGTTGCGGATGTAAATCTTCAAAGGCACGATGGAATAGCCTTCCTGCTTGGATTGTCCCAGCAGCTTTTGAATTTGAGTCTTGTGCATCAACAGCTTCCGCGTCCTTGTAGGATCGGTCGGATTATGAATGTTGCCCTGCTCAAATGGGCTGATATGCATGTTGTGGATGAAAATTTCACCGTTTCGGATCGTGGCAAACGCATCGCTGATATTTGCCCTGCCCGTGCGCAGCGATTTAATCTCCGTTCCCATCAGCACCATGCCCGCTTCAAAAGTCTCCTCAATGAAGTAGTCATGGGAAGCTTTTTTATTTTGGGCAAGCTGCTTGCCGTCATTTTTTTTCGCGCCCATTTTCCTTCACCTCGTCCCTCTTGTGTTATATCCAGGCTTTGCCCTTATTCAAAACCTCAGACCTAGCCTTTACAACGTCCTTAACCTCTGCCTTGGAGCGGCTTCGGTACTTCATTTTAGCAACTTTAATCCCCAAAATCAAGAACGTTCGGGCGTACACTTTGGCTTAAAACATTCTTGCCTGAGAGGTTGATAAAACAGCATGAAATGCCAAAAAGAAACTAAAGACACGAAAAACCGTCCCCCCACGAGTGGTCAGGGACGGCCTTCTCGAAATTAAACTGTTATTACAGTTTAACTACGTTTTCAGCTTGAGGACCGCGGTTGCCTTCAACTACGTTGAACTCAACGCGTTGGCCTTCTTCAAGAGTCTTGAAGCCTTCGCCAACGATTGCGGAGAAGTGTACGAATACGTCGTTTCCGCCTTCAACTTCGATGAAGCCGAAACCTTTCTCTGCGTTAAACCATTTAACTGTACCTTGTTGCATGTGGAATTACCTCCAAAAATAAATTAATATGCGCCTGATTCGTTTTAGAAAACAAAAAATTCACACATTGAAAAAGGTGTCATGACGCTAATGATACCCTTTTCAATATGTGAATACAGGTTCATCTCATCCGATTGCCTTGAGTGTACTACAGCCGCCGCCAAAAATCAAGCGACAAGCTCAAATATTTTTTCTAATTTCTCCAATTGCCGGATTATGCTGACAAAGAACGAACTGGCCAGCCCGCGAAGCAGCCGGCGCCGTTCAAAACGACGCCGACAAGCACTCACGTTGCTCGCGCATTGGCTGCAAACAGCCCCTGCACTTTAATAGCCTGATTACAGTATACCCGCTTTTTCAGGTTATATACCACATTACTCAAAATAAATTTTCAAGCCTGCTTGCCCTTGCTTTATTTGTTCTTTTTTCGCACAAATGCGGCAGTTGCATTATTCAACTGGCTCTTTTTTTTCTTATTCTTCTGAATAGCCTCGTTTACCGGAAGGCCCTTAGGATTGGAGCCGCCGTCTTTTTCGGCAGTCCCATTACCAGCCGCAGTTGCGTCAGCGGAACGGGAACGACCTGGCGAAGTTCCCTCAACAGAAGAAATTCCGCCTCCTTTGCCACGTCTACGGCGTCCTTTCTTTTTCCCAGGCTGAGTGAGACTATCTGCGTTTGAGCTCTCAGCAGCTAAGCCTTGGCCCTTTTGCTCAATTACTCCGCCAGCTTCGCCAGGCGTCAGATTTTTTTTGCCGCGGGAGCTGCCTCTTCCTGTCTTTTCACCTGTTGCTCCCGAGGAGCTGCGGCTGCCGCTTCCAGGCTTTGCTGAGCCATTTCGTTTACTGAATCGGCCAGACTTTCCATGTCCGCCTTGATTGCGGCCCCGTCTTCTGCGGCTTCCCGGAACGCCAAAGCCGTCATCATCTTCACCATGTCCGCCTTCACCACCGTCATCCCGTCTAGGGGATACTGGCGCAATGGTGATCGGCAGACCCCACATATCAAGCTTAGGCGCTTTCCTGCCGCGAGATGCCGTCTCTGAGCCGCCATTGCGACTGCCAGAATCCTGCAAAACCTCTCCTGATTCGCGCCGAGCGCGTCTTTCCAAGTTTTCAAGTGCAGCCGTTTCATCAAAAATCACTTCTGCAGTTGCGCTTTCCTCGGAATGCCTGCCGTACTCCACCCAGCGGTTGTCTGCATCGAAGGCTCCGCCTTCCGACAGCCATGGATTAACGTCCTTTTCACCGGAACCCGTTCCGCCTGCACCCTTGCTTGCGTCTTCCTTCCGGCGTAACCCGCCATCCTGTTGCCGTCCTGCGCCATTCTTGACGCTCCAAGCACTATTACTGCTTCCAGCGCCGTCACGGCCTCCTACACTTCCATTGCCGCGTCCTGCTCCGTCACGACCGCCGCCACTTCCATTACCGCGTCCCGATCCATCACGTCCGCCGCCGCGTCCAGCGCCATCGCGGCCTCTGCCAGCATGATTGCCGCGACCTGCGCCGCCTCGGCCGTCTGCCTCTCCGCGACGCCCGCCGCGCTGTCTGCCATCTCCGCCATCGCGGCCGCGCTGCCCCGATCCCCCGCGCTTACGGCCTCCAAAGCCAAGGTTGCCTCCATCTCTATGCTCGCCAGCGGTTCCGCGAGGTTTGGTATCTACCATCGCAAAATTGATATTGTAATCCATCATGTCAATGCTGGAAACCTTGATCCGTATTTCATCGCCGATGCGGTACATCTTGGATGTGCGTTCGCCGATCAGCATCATATGCTGCTCATGGAAATGATAATAATCGTCGTGAAGATCGCCAAGGCGAATCAGCCCTTCAACGGAATTATCCAATTCAACAAAAATACCGAAATTGGTCACTCCGCTAATAATGCCGTCGAATTCCTCTCCAACCTTATCCAGCATATATTCGCATTTTTTCAGCTTCTCCGTATCCCGCTCCGCATCGGCCGCCGCCCGCTCCCGCTCAGAGGAGTGCTGAGCAATATCCGGCATTCTTGCCGTCAACGCCTCGTGGCGCGCCTCCGTCAAATAACCGCCGTTTTCGATAACCTCGCGAATTATGCGATGAATAACCAAATCCGGATAACGCCGAATCGGGGAAGTGAAATGGGAATAAAATTCCGCGGCAAGTCCAAAATGCCCCAAACTCTCCGCATCGTATTTCGCTTGCTTCATGGAGCGAAGCAGCATCGTGGAGATGACCGTCGCTTCCTTCTTTCCTTGAATCTCCTCCAGCAGCGTCTGCAATGCCTTGGGATGCACCGTATTCCCCTTGCTGCCCTTGACCGTATAGCCAAAGTTGCCAGCAAACTGCATAAACGTGAGCAGCTTTTCCTGATCGGGATTTTCGTGAATCCGGTACAGGAAAGGCACCTTCATCCAATGAAAATGCTCCGCCACCGCCTCATTGGCCGCAAGCATAAATTCCTCGATAATCTGCTCCGCAATTGAGCGCTCGCGTTTTACGATATCAATGGCTTTGCCGTTTTCGTCCACGATGATTTTGGATTCCTGGAAGTCAAAATCAATCGCTCCGCGCTTCATCCGTTTGGACCGCAGCCGCATCGCCAGCTTCTCCATCAGGCCAAACATCTCCAGAAGCTCGCTATAACGCTCCTTCAGCTCCGTTTCAGGCTCCTCCGGCGTTGCCGTCAGAATTCGTCTGACATTGGTGTAGGTCATGCGCTCCTTCGTCCGAATAACGCTGGTAAAAATATCATGCCTCTCGCGCTTCAGCGTACGTCCGTTAAACTCCATCTCGCAGGACAGCGTCAGCCGGTCCACCTGAGGATTCAGCGAGCAAATGCCGTTGGACAACCGATGAGGCAGCATAGGAATAACCCGGTCCGTCAAATAAACGCTGCAGCCTCTGCGGAACGCCTCTTGATCCAGCGCGGATTTCTCCCGCACATAATAACCTACGTCCGCGATATGGACGCCCAGCAAATAATTGCCGTTTTCCAAAAGCTTGACATGAACAGCATCATCCAGATCCTTGGCATCCTCGCCGTCGATCGTTACGATAACCTCGTCGCGCAAATCGCGTCTGCCTTGCTGAATAATTTCCTCATCGGAAATACGGTCGGGTGCATTTTCCGCTTCCGCCATAACCTCGTCAGGAAAGCTTTCAGGCAAGGAGTGCTTGCGGATAATGGAGAGAATATCAACGCCGGGATCATTTTTATGACCCAGAATCTCCAGAATTTCGCCTTCTGCAGCGGAACGGCCCTCGGGATACGTAACGATTCGGACAACAACCTTTTGCCCTGTTACCGCTCCTTTAAACCCTTCCTTGGGGATAAAAATATCCCGGTTTATCCGTTTGTCATCCGGAATAACAAAGCCATAGGCCTCATGGTTTTCAAACGTGCCCACGATTTGCTCAACCGCACGCTTCACGACACGAACGACCTCGCCCTCCAGGCGGCCGCCGCCTTCGCTTTTGGAGGTTACGCGCACCAAAACGGTATCGCCGTTCATCGCGCTTTTCAAATCGTTGGCGTGAAGATATACATCAGGATGATCCTTGTCATCAGGCAGCAAGAAAGCAAAGCCTTTGGCATGAGCCTGAAGTCTGCCGCGCAATAAATTCATTCGTTCCGGCACTCCGTATCGGTCGGTTCGAGTTCGAATAATTTGGCCTTCCGTCTCCAACTTGTTCAGCAATTGCAAAAATTGTTTAAACGCCGCCGCGCTATCAATCCCGAAATGGGCTTCAAGCTCCTGGTACGTCATCGGCTTATACGCCGTTTCCTTCATAAAATCAAGCAGTTCCTGCTCGCGTTCCATCATGTTCGGCTTACTCCTTATTAATCCCTTCTTGCTGCTAGCATTCTTGCAAGAGGGTGGTAGATTATGCTATATCATGTAGTATACACGAAATGTATGTCCAACATCCGTATTTCCTGCGGTTTCTCTCCACAATATTCCTCACCAAACGCAAATCGCACCCGCTTTTGACCCTTTTTAGCTTCAATAAACGCATATATGCATAAAAAAGACGGGGATATTCATCCCCGCCTGTTTTGGCACGCTCATTTTTCGTTAAAGGCCTATTCACGGCAAACCTTGATTCCATTCCATTGTTTCTTATTTATTGACGAAATAAGATACAACAAGAGCCAGAATGAAGAAGCCGGAAGCCAAGGCAACCGTCAAGCGTTGCAGGAACAAGTCCAGGCCACGCGCTTTTTGCTTTCCGAACAAATGCTCAGCGCCGCCTGTAATCGCTCCGGACAACCCGGCGCTTTTACCCTTCTGCAGCAATACAACGGCAATCAGACCAATCGCAAATATAACAAGCACAATTTTCAATGCGACATCCATTCTATCCACCTCCAACAGCAGTCCGTAAAAACACGTAGTTTGATTGTACCATAGCTGCCATCATTATTCAATAGCACGTCCTGATTCAAACAGGCTCAGAGCAGAATCGAGCAGTCACTCTGGCTGAACTTATGTAAAACACTAGGCAACATTGTATAATCAAAATAAGCATTAGCATTAATCCGTTTAAACATCTTTTGTCATTATTTTTTTCAGGAGGCCACTATGGGGAATTACCACATGATTGGGATAAAAGGCAGCGGCATGAGTGCGCTGGCGCAAATCCTTTTTGATCTTAACCATACTGTTCAAGGGGAAGACATTGAAACCTATCTATTTACACAGGGAGCCCTAGAATCACGAAATATTTCGCTTTACCCGTTTGGGAGTGCGCCGCTTGCCCCGGACATGACTGTCATTGTATCCAATGCATTTGATGAAAACCATCCATCTATTAGGAAATGCAAGGAGTTAGGCCTTCCCGTATACCGGTATCATCATTTCCTGGGTGAATTCATTAAGTCGTACAACAGTGTTGCTGTAACAGGATCTCACGGGAAAACCACAACCACCGGCATGATCGTACATACGTTAAACACCGAAAATCAGTTATGCAGTCTCATTGGAGACGGCACCGGCTTGGGTCATCCCGATTCAAATCTGTTTGTATTTGAAAGTTGCGAGTATAAACGTCATTTTTTAGCTTACGAACCCGACATAGCCGTTATTACGAATATTGATTATGATCATCCAGACTATTTTTCAGATATAGATGACGTCAGGCATGCCTTTCAAGAAATGGCTTCCTTGGCATCAAAGCATATTGTAGCTTGTGGAGACGATAAACAGGTGCGTTTACTAAACATCAATACGGAAACCCTTTATTATGGCTTTGATATGCAAAATGATCTTAGAGCTTGCAACTTGAAAACAGAAAGCCAGTTGACTTCATTTGATGTATACTACAAAAAAACACGGATAGATAGGTTTAACCTCCCGGCCTTCGGCAGGCATAATGTATTAAATGCCTTGGCGGTCATTGGAGTTGCCCTGCTGCTTGATTCAGATTTGAACATGGTGAAAGACCGCCTAGCCGCCTTTTCAGGAGTTAAGCGACGATTTACCGAAAAGCTATGGGGAACGAACGTTGTTATTGACGACTATGCACATCACCCATCCGAAATTAAGGCGACGCTTGAAGCGGCAAAAAGTAAATATCCCGATAAAAAAATTGTTGCTATCTTTCAGCCTCACACATTTAGCAGATTGGAGAAATTGATGGATGACTTCGCGATGTCGCTTAAAGGTGCTGACGAGGTCTTTCTTTGTCCTATATTCGGTTCTGCGCGTGAACATGCAGGTAATATCTCCATTGGCGACTTGAAAGACCGAATTCCCAATGCTGAATTAATTTCCGATAACGCGATGGCTGATTTGAGCGCCTATAGAGATACCATCCTTGTATTTATGGGGGCCGGAGACATTCAAAAATATCAAGAGCAGTTGCTTCAAACCTAACCATCAGGCGGCTGTCAGCACTTGTCAATGATCACGGGGATGTCCAAAATTCATGTGGAGCGAATAACGATTCAGCAGACAGAAACGAACGGGAACGGGGGGCTTGAGGGTGAGTTTTTGTCTGCTTTTATGTTTGATGCTTCCAAGACGCCCTTTTCCGGGAGGGAGACGGCTTGCTGAATAATAATTCGTCGTAACAGACTTTTTTGGACAGCCCTGAATCATATAATCACTCCTAATCACTCAGCAGGTCTAAGCAGGTTTAAGCAGGTTTAAGCAGGTTTAAGCAAGCCCAAGCTTCTGGAGAAATTGATAATTAGCTTTGGCGCTTTGCAACGAAGAGCCCTCGAAATTTTCCTGCTCCACAAACAAATAGTCTACAGCAGAGCGCTCAAGCTCCTTGATGTATTGCTCGCAATGCAGGACACCTTCGCCCAATTCCGTATCCATCCTGCCATTTTTGAAATCCCGGATATGGGCAATCGGAACCCTTCCCCTGTACCGCTCCAGAAAGTCCGGCAAATTCCCTCCCGCCAGCATTAAATAACCAACGTCAAGCGCTGGAGCAAGTAATTCCGACTCTTCGCAGACAGATTCCATAATACGATCATAAGCCGGCCTGCCATCCACCAGCTTCCATTCATATTCATGATTATGCAAAGCCAGCTTCATGCCCGCCTTTAAGGCCTGCTCCCCGCAGCGCTTCAGAACACCGCTCAAAAATTCGATATCCTCCATAGAAGGACTTTCCTGCAAAGGGATCCATGGAACAACGATATAGCTTACGCCAAGCTCGTCGGCCATCTTCACCTGTCTGGCAAAATCGCTTTGCAGCTTGTTCAGCTCTTTGAAGTTTAACGCTACCAGCGTCGATGGGATGTTGATGCCGAGGGACTCCGCTCTTTCTCTAAGAGATTCCGGCTTGGCATTAAAATAACCCGCCGCTTCAATCGTTTTATAACCGATCTCCGCTACCTTTTCCAGCGTGCCCATCATATCTCTTTCAATTTCATCCCTGAGCGAATACATCTGCAGACCTGCTGTCGGCTTCTTTTTCCCCACCTATACCGCCCCGCTTTTTTAACCTCATTATGCGCAGATGCGCCCCTTTTCATGACAGGGCCCGCATATGAGAAAACCTATGACCTCGGCCTCTCGAAGAAGAGTGACCACGTTCAGCGACCAATTTTAACGTCAAAAAGCCGCTTTCAGACAACGGCTTATGCCAATGTCCAAAAGCGGCTTTCTTGTTAAGCTTTAAGCAAAGCGTTGCTTAAGGGCTTGCTTATTTTTGCTTATTTGAAGTTTTTCAGGTTGTAGAACGCTGTTTTGCCGCCGTATTGAGCGGTGGAGCCCAGTTGGTCCTCGATGCGAAGCAGTTGGTTGTACTTCGCTACGCGGTCCGTACGGGAAGGAGCGCCTGTTTTGATTTGGCCAGCGTTTGTAGCAACTGCGATGTCAGCGATTGTGCTGTCTTCGCTTTCGCCGGAACGGTGGGAGATAACTGCTGTGTAGCCAGCGCGTTTTGCCATTTCAATAGCGTCGAATGTTTCAGTCAGCGTACCGATTTGGTTAACTTTAACCAAGATGGAGTTACCCACGCCTTTTTCGATTCCGTCGGACAGACGCTCAGTGTTGGTTACGAACAAGTCGTCGCCAACCAGTTGAACTTTGTCGCCCAGTTTATCGGTAAGCAATTTCCAGCCTTCCCAATCGTCTTCGGAGCAGCCGTCTTCGATTGTGATGATTGGGTACTTCTCAACCCAGGAAGCAAGCAGATCAACGAATTCAGCTGGCGTGAAGGATTTGCCTTCGCCGGACAGCACATATTTGCCGTCTTTGAAGAACTCAGTGGAAGCAACGTCCATGCCCAGGAATACGTCAACGCCTGGCTTGTAGCCGGCTTTTTCGATTGCGGAGATGATTGTTGTGATCGCTTCTTCGTTGGAGCCCAGGTTAGGTGCGAAGCCGCCTTCGTCGCCAACAGCTGTGCTCAGGCCTTTGCTGTGCAGTACGGATTTCAGATTGTGGAAGATTTCAGCGCCGATGCGAAGAGCTTCCTTGAAATCAGGTGCGCCAACAGGCAGAATCATGAACTCTTGAACGTCGATGTTGTTGTCAGCATGCTCGCCGCCGTTGATGATGTTCATCATTGGTACCGGAAGCGTTTTGGCATTGAAGCCGCCCAGGTACGTATACAAAGGCACATCCAGAGCGTCAGCAGCAGCGCGCGCTACAGCCATCGATACAGCCAGAATCGCGTTGGCGCCCAGCTTGCCTTTGTTTGGCGTGCCGTCCAATGCGATCATTTTGCGGTCGATTGCCACTTGATCCAGCGCGTCCAATCCGATGATTTCCGGTGCGATAACCGAGTTCACATTGTCGACTGCTTTGGTTACGCCTTTGCCCAGGTAACGGGATTTGTCGCCGTCACGAAGCTCAACAGCCTCGTGAGCGCCGGTAGAGGCGCCGGATGGCACGATTGCGCGGCCTTTGCCGCCGGATTCCAAGGATACTTCAACCTCAACTGTAGGATTCCCGCGGGAATCCAGCACTTCGCGTGCGTATACGTCAACGATTACTGACATAATTGAATACACTCCTTTTGGTCTGAAAAAGTTTTGGGTTGGTCATGCCTTTATGCTGCTCAAAAAGTCCGGCTTGAGGAGCTTTTTGGATAACCTCTTTTAGTCTACTATTTCTTGTCTACCAATGTCGAGCCAGTCATTTCCTCTGGCTTCGCAAGGCCTATAAGATCCAGCAGCGTTGGCGAAATATCCGCCAAAATGCCGCCTTCGCGCAAGCTGAGGCCTTCACGGGTTACAATAAGCGGTACCGGATTTGTCGTATGCGCCGTATGAGGACGGCCATTTTCGTCAAATACCATGTCGGCATTGCCGTGGTCCGCCGTAATGATGCAGACGCCGTCTTTTGCCAAAATAGCTTCAACAACCTTGCCCAGACATTCATCCGTCGCTTCAACTGCCTTGATGGTTGGCTCCAGCATGCCCGAATGACCTACCATATCAGGGTTGGCGAAGTTCAGAATGATGACGTCGTGTTTATCCGCTTCGATTTCGCGAACGGTTGACTCCGCCAGCTCGTAGGCGCTCATTTCAGGCTTCAGATCATACGTCGCAACCTTAGGCGAATTGATCAACACGCGTGTTTCGCCAGGCAATTCCTTATCGCGTCCGCCGCTGAAGAAAAACGTAACGTGCGGATACTTTTCCGTCTCGGCTGTGCGCAGCTGGGTTTTGCCATGTTGCGCAAGCACCTCTCCAAGCGTGTTGTCCAGGTTTTTCGGCGAGTAGGCAACAAAGCCGCCTACTGTCTCGCTGAACAGCGTCAGACATACAAAATGCAAGCCGACAGGACGTCCCTCGCCTCGTTCGAAGCCGCGGAAATCCTCGTTCGTGAACACTTGAGACAACTGAATGGCGCGGTCAGGACGGAAGTTGAAGAAAATAACGGAATCCTCGGACTGAACCAGTCCTACCGGCTTGCCGTCTTCGCCCGTAATAACCGTCGGCATGACGAATTCATCATATACCGATTTTTCGTACGATTCAACGACTGCTTTAAGCGGGTCCGTATACTGAGGGCCTTCGCCGTACACCATAGCGCGGTACGATTTCTCGACACGCTCCCAGCGCTTGTCGCGGTCCATTGCGTAATAGCGGCCTTGCACCGTCGCGATTTGGCCTACGCCAACCTCTGCGATTTTGGCTTGCAGACGCTCAACGTAGCCCTTTGCACTGTCCGGCGCTACATCGCGGCCGTCCAGGAAAGCATGGATAAATACATTGTCCAGGCCTTCGCGTTTCGCCAGCTCCAGCAGAGCGAACAGGTGCTCAATATGGCTGTGTACGCCGCCGTCGGACAGCAAGCCGTACAAATGCAGGTTTTTACCGTTATCTTTGGCATGGCGCACCGCTGCAAGCAGCGTTTCGTTCTCGAAAAATTCGCCATCGCGGATCGATTTGGAAATACGAGTCAAATCCTGATAAACGATGCGGCCCGCGCCGATGTTCAAATGGCCAACCTCGGAGTTGCCCATTTGACCTTCCGGCAGGCCTACCGCTTCGCCGCTGGCTGTCAGCGTCGTATGCGGATATTGATTCCAGTAGCGGTCATAGTTCGGTTTTTTCGCTTGAGCAACCGCATTGCCCGTTACATCGTTGCGAAGACCGAATCCGTCGAGGATGATCAGCGCTGCAGGTTTGCGGGAGGCCATCTTACTTAGCCCCCTCGATCAGAGCGATGTAGGAGGCTGGCTCAAGGCTGGCTCCGCCTACAAGCGCGCCGTCGATATCAGCTTCGCCCAGATATTCCGCTACAGTGTTTGGCTTCACGCTGCCGCCGTATTGGATGCGCACTTTTGCCGCAACCGCTTCGTCATACAGACCCGCAATTACGCTGCGGATGTAGCCGATAACGTCTTGCGCGTCAGCCGCGTTGGAGGATTTGCCGGTGCCGATCGCCCAGATTGGCTCGTAAGCAACAACAACCTCGGCTGCTTGCTCAGCGGACAGGCCTTTAAAAGCTCCCTCCGTCTGCACTTTGCAAACGTCCTTCGTTGCGCCGCTTTCACGCTCTTCCAGCTTTTCGCCTACGCAAACGATTGGAGTCAAGCCGTGTTTGAATGCCGCATGGGTTTTCTTGTTGACTAATTCGTCGCTCTCCAGGAAATATTCGCGACGCTCGGAATGGCCGATAATGACATATTTCACACCCAGGTCCTTCAGCATAACGCCGCTGATTTCGCCTGTGAATGCGCCATTGTCCTCAAAATGAAGGTTTTGCGCGCCGATTGCAATTGTGGTGCCTTTAGCAGCTTCAACGAGCGCCGGAAGCGCCGTAAAAGGAGCGCAAATTACGCTTTCCACGCCAGCTACTTCCGCTTTGCCTTTTACTTCTGCAAAGAAGGAAGTTGCTTCGGAAACGGTTTTGAACATTTTCCAGTTGCCTGCAATAATAGGTGTTCTGCTCACTCAAATGACCTCCTTCAAAAAAATTTATTTATCGTTAAGGGCAATAACGCCTGGAAGTGCTTTACCTTCCATAAACTCCAGAGAAGCGCCGCCGCCTGTGGAGATAAAGTCCATTTTGTCAGCCAGGCCGAATTTCTCAGCAGCCGCAGCGGAGTCGCCGCCGCCGATTACGGTGTAGCCAGTTGTGTCGGCGCAAGCTTGTGCCACTGCAATAGTGCCGTGAGCGAATGGCTCGATTTCGAATACGCCCATAGGTCCGTTCCAAACAACCAGCTTGGAGTTTTTGATCACGTCTGCATACAGCTCGCGAGTTTTAGGACCGATGTCGATGCCTTCCCAGCCGGCAGGGATGCCGCTGGCGTCAACGATTTGCGTGTTGGCCGAAGCGCTGAAATCATCGGAAGCTACAATGTCAACCGGAATCAGGAAGTTTTTGCCCAGCTTTTTGGCTTTTTCGATAAACTCAAGAGCCAGGTCAAGCTTGCTGTTATCAACCAGGGAGTTTCCGATTTCATGGCCTTGAGCCTTGAAGAACGTATAAGACAAGCCTCCGCCGATCAAAATGTTGTCAGCGATCTCCAGCATTTTGTCGATAACTGCGATTTTGTCTTTTACTTTGGAGCCGCCAACAATAGCCGTGAACGGACGTTCAGGGTTGTTCAGCGCTTTGCCCAGTACATCCAGCTCTCTCTCCATCAGCAGGCCGGATACGGCAGGGAGGATATGAGCGATGCCTTCTGTGGAAGCATGTGCACGGTGAGCCGCGCCAAATGCGTCGTTCACGAACAAATCAGCCAGTTCTGCGAATGCTTTAGCCAGCTCAGGATCATTTTTCTCTTCGCCCGGGTAGAAACGAACGTTTTCAAGCAAGAGTACGTCTCCGTTGCCAAGCGCCGCAATTTGGCCTTTAACCGCATCGCCAATCGCTTCGTTAGCCTTTACAACCGGTTTGCCCAGCAGCTCGGACAAGCGAGCAGCGGAAGCCGTATGGCGAAGCTCTTCAACCACTTTGCCGTCAGGACGTCCCAGATGGCTTGCCAAAATAACTTTAGCGCCTTTTTCAATCAGGTAGTTGATTGTAGGCAGCGTTTCGCGAATCCGTTTGTCGTCGGTAATTTTGCCGTTTTCAATTGGAACGTTGAAATCGACGCGCACAAACACTCTTTTGCCAGCCAGTTCCGCTACATCACGAATACTTTTTTTGTTCATCGTATGTTCCCCCATACCCTGAATTTTTGCTTGCCGCAATACCATGCCCATATATAAAGAGCGGAAACAATAACGACTGTTTCCGCTCTATGGCGTTACTTACGTGTTGGCTGTTATTACTTAGCCAGTTTAGCGAAATGCTCCAATGTGCGAACCAATTGAGCTGTGTAGGACATTTCGTTGTCGTACCAAGCTACTGTTTTAACCAGTTGTTGGTCGCCAACAGTCAGAACTTTAGTTTGCGTAGCATCGAACAGGGAACCAAAAGTGATGCCCACGATGTCGGAAGAAACGATTTCGTCTTCTGTGTAGCCAAAAGTTTGAGCGTCGGAAGCTGCTTTCATAGCTGCGTTAACTTCTTCAGCAGTTACTTTTTTACCCAGAACCGTTACCAGCTCAGTCAGGGAGCCTGTAGGCGTAGGAACGCGTTGTGCAGCGCCGTCCAATTTGCCTTGCAGTTCAGGGATAACCAGGCCGATTGCTTTAGCAGCGCCAGTTGTGTTAGGGATGATGTTTTCAGCAGCTGCGCGAGCGCGACGGAAGTCGCCTTTAGGATGCGGAGCATCCAAAGTGTTTTGGTCGCCAGTGTAAGCGTGAATAGTAGTCATCAGGCCTTGAACGATGCCGAATTTATCTTGCAGCGTTTTAGCCATAGGAGCCAGACAGTTAGTTGTACAGGAAGCGCCGGAGATTACAGTCTCGGAGCCGTCAAGGATGTTATGGTTAACGTTGTACACGATGGTTTTCATGTCGCCAGTTGCAGGAGCGGAGATAACGACTTTTTTAGCGCCGCCTTTAAGATGCTTTTCAGCAGCTTCTTTAGTTGTGAAGAAGCCTGTGCACTCCAGAACGATGTCTACGCCCAGGTCGCCCCAAGGAAGCTCTTCAGGGTTGCGGTTAGCCAGAACTTTAACTTCTTTGCCGTTCACTTTGAAGAAGCCGTCATGAACTTCAACTTCGCCGTCGAAGCGGCCTTGTGTTGTGTCATATTTCAGAAGGTGCGCCAACATTTTAGCGTCGGTCAAATCGTTGATTGCAACTACTTCAATGCCTTCCACGTTCTGAATGCGACGGAATGCCAAGCGTCCAATACGTCCAAATCCGTTAATACCAACTTTAACTGTCATGAGTGATTGCCTCCTAAGCATTTTTAAAATGCAAATATATTTCAAGACGTTCCGCATACAACACCGATTGGCGCCTTCGCTTCGCGTCATGATGCCTTAAGTACTTTGCCACGCTGAGCAGCAGCGGTACTGCCGCTAGTGCTTATTTCGTTTCCTGTTCGATCAATTCGACAATTTCCAAGGCTGCGGCTTCGTCTGTGACTAGAACGTCATCCTGGCCGAAACGCATAATCGCCGCGATGGCTTCACCCTTATTTTTACCGCCCGCGACGGCAATCACTAACTCAGTGTTCGCAATATCCTCCAGACGTAACCCTACCGTCTGCATTTTGTGAACGACCGAGCCGTTGCGGTCAAAATAAAACCCGAATGCCTCCGCCAAAGCGCCTTCCGCAGTCATTTCCTGTACAGCGCCTTGTTCCAGCTTTCTTCGCCTCGCCATGACCATCGCATCGCCGATGCCGTGCACAACTATTCTTGCGCTTCGGATCACATCCACGATTTCACGGATATTGGGCTCTTGCATCAGGGAAGCAAAGGCTTCTTCTCCCAAATGGTCCGGCACATGAAGCATCCGGTATTGCCCGCCGATCCGCTTCGCCATCATGGATGCCAGCGTGTTGGCCTGATAATCCAGACTTTCGCCAAGACCGCCTCGGGCAGGGACAAACCATACATCCTTCATTGCGGTTCCGGTTGTCAGCTGGCTGGCAACCTGCGCCATCGTAGTACCGCCCGTAATCGCCACAACATCGTTGGAGCGAAGCTCTCCTCTAAGCACATGGCAGGCGGCTTTTCCTAGCTCCCGCTTGCTTACAATAGAAGCCTCCGAATCGCCCGGCACCACCGCAACCTGCTTAAGGCCGTAATGCCGCTTGATTTTCTCTCCAAGCTCCGAGAGGCCAAACAGGGATTTGTACATTGGCTCCAGCTCTTCCAGCACCATCTTGCCGGCTTCGCTGATCATCATGCCGGCGGGATGAATCTCCAGCAGGCCTTGCTCCTTCAGGAAGTCCGTTTCTGCGCGAAGCATCCGCTCCGTCATCTGCAAGGCATTAGCCAACGTACGGCGACCAATGATATCGGACAGCATAATCTGGCTTAAAATCAGATATCGCTTCCTCATCACTTCCAGAAGTTCCGGCACAAGCTGCTGCTGCAGTTCAATGAGCTGACGCATCTCTTATCCTTCACTCCATCGGTAAAGCGCCTGGACAATTTATGTCCCGCATACTCAATTTTAGTCCCACCTCTATTCTAACCAAAATACAAGGCCCCTGCAAGTAGCAAAAAGGACATGTAAGCGATTACCGCCATCATTTTCACAAAATTAATTTTGCCAGGCGCCTTGATTTACATACTGATTTATTATATAATCACTTTTGCTACTGTTTTTTGTTACAATTTCAATATGCGCCCGTGGTCCAATGGATATGACGTAGGCCTCCGGAGCCTGAGATCTAGGTTCGATTCCTAGCGGGCGCGCCATAATAACTTCAACAGAAACATTATCCACATCATATTATCTTCTACTTACACATCATAATTAGCTTTTACTTACATAATCACTCTGCATAACGTACACCTAAACATAACCACACCAAGCATGAATCAGGCTTATAACCTGCGTTCATGCTTTTTTGTATTCATTCATCTTCATTCATCCTTTCTTGTATCCTGTGCACACCTTTTCTCGTATTCTGTTCACACTTTCTTTTACCTTGAATTCTTGTAACGTTGCACGCCTTATTTACTTTCCATTTAATTGCTCTCATGCTATACTCCTTGCGGGAGAGTGAGTTCTTATTTATAAACAGAAGCTTTCAATGGAAGAATTAGCGTCAATGCCGCCGGAAAAACTCGGAGCGTTTTGCTTCAGGCCCATGATTGGGGCGTACAAGGAAAAAATGTCCGTTACGGAGCTCGAAGACAGCGCGGCGGTTAAAGAACAGTTTTACAATGAGTTGACGAACGATCAACAAGCTCTGTTCTCATTTTTTGTGTATTATTATCACGCCGTTGATCCGCTGGACGAATACTTTTGGTGGAATGCCTATTTCCTGGCACAACCCAAAATATGGTCCGCTACTAAAGCGGCGCTGAACTATTTTGATGACAATGTACAGCTACAGCTGCTCGAAAAGGTGGAAGGCGTATTGCTGAGCTGGGGGCAACCCACAAGTTTAGTGGACTTCCACACGAAACGCGAGGATCTGGCGAAACACGAGGAATGGCTGGCGGCCATGAGTTCCTGTCACCTCTCATTCCTGGAGGCGGCTCCAAACAGTTTGAGGCTGATTGGTGCGCATATTTTGACTCGTCCCGAATCTTTTTTTGATTGGGAATAAAGCCTAACGTCTTGGGCAAAAGGAAAAGTTGTCACTTTACTCTAACGGACATTTGCGGCCTTTAGACGTTACTTTTTACACGAAAACAGTTTCTAATGGTCATTGGCGACCATAAAAGCCTATTTCCACCCCCTTATGCCCAGCTTTTGATTGGTAAAGGACAAGAGTGACCGTCACAGATTAGGAAACTAGCCATTTGAGGTTCTGGCGGTCGTAAATGACCGTTACAGAACAGGAAAACAACCATCTGAGGCTCAGACGGTCGTAAATGATCATTACAGAACTGGAATATATCCATCTGAGGCCCTGCGGTCATGGACGACCGATGGATTGCAGCGGGCGGAGTTACAGCGATAGATATGAAACAAGCGTGTCCGGCAAACCGCCAGGCACGCTTGTTTGTTTGTTTCTCTCCGCATATAAGCTTTACCAAACGCAGGCTATCCGCTATGCCAATAAGATATGTATCCAGCAATATTAACGAATACTTACGGATCAATACTTCACTTCAAACTGCGCATTCTTCACCCATTCGCCGCGAAGAAAGTCACGTCCCTTTACGCAAACACGATTGGGATACACCTCTACATAAAAGCCTTGGCTGCCTGCAATGGCCTCGCCATCGTCGCTCCACAAATAAGCGACGGAGGCCGCGTTAAACATATCCGGAAGACGGTTGCCCCCTTCAAAATGCGTGTGCTCCGATTCCAGCTGCCAATGGGTATGGCCCGTGAACAAAATAGCGCTGGGATATTTCCCTAGCACCTTCCGCAGCTCCTCGTCCTCCACCACTCCGTGCCACTGCTGGCGTTCAAGTGATCCGGCGACCGTATTAAGCAATGGCTGGTGCAGAAAAACAAATACAGGACGATCAGGCGACCCCTGGTCGCTCAGACTTTGATCCAGCCATTGAAGCTGCTCTCCGGATAACGAGCAATGCAGCTCCAGATTTTTTTCCGTTCCCAGAAAAATAAAGTGATACCCCCCGATCCAATGATCATGATAGGGACCAGACATGCCGGAATGCCTCAAAAAGCGTTGGAGCCGGTCCTCCCAAACGCCAAGACGAACATCGTGGTTTCCCATCGTCGCATAAAGGGGCGGCAATTGGGCCTCAAATTCCCTCCAGATAGAGGTCATCGCATCGTATTCTGATGGAAAACCGTTATCCGTCAAATCGCCTGCATGCATAATGCCGCAAGAGCTCCCTCCGTTTGTCGCAATATCACGAAGCGCCAGTTCAAAATGCCTGTTATAGGTTAGATCGCCCTCTGCACGAATATGGGTATCCGTAATCACCTGAAACGACAGTACCGGCTTTTCCGCCGGCTCATTGCTGTTAAATTCCTTCATTCGGGTTCCCTCTTTCTTTTTTAACGCTTCATTCCTCATCCTCGTTTATGTCCAATTCCTTATATCCCGTTATGCAGACATCCGCCCCCTCAAGCGGAGCCGCATCTCCCCCGGGACCGTCTTGAATACCGATGGCGATAGCAATTCCTGCACTTTTGGCCATTGCCATATCGCCTTCGGTGTCTCCGATAACGGCTGCACGCGAGGGATGTACGCCCAACTTCTCGCACGCCAGAAGGGCCATATCGGGAAATGGCTTGCTGCGCTCCACCCCATCGGCTCCAATGCACACATCAAAATAATCACGAATGCCTAGCCATGCCAAATGCTTTTCTGCTGCCGCAGTATCGTCCGCGGTAACGACCGCCAGCTTCAGCCCGTGGGAGCGGCAGTGCTCCACAAAGGAAAGAGCGCCTAGTAGCGGCAGCGCCGGACGCTCTGCCTCCAACGTTTTATCAGCATCCCGCTTGCTGGCGTATGCCGCCTCCATCGCCTGAGCCCAGGACGCCCCGTCTCGGTAGCCTTGCCACGCCAGCACCGCCAGCAGCTGGTCGATCGTTCCCATCGCAAGCGGTCCGTTCCGGTCATAATCCGCAGGTCTTCCGTTTTCAGCGCCGCTAACACCCAAAATGCTGGCTCCGTCCAGAGAAACCTCTTTTCCCAGCTTTTCCGCTAGACGGGCGGAGTAGGAGGCCAACAGATGCTGGCTCCATACTCCCCAAGTGCCCATAAATTGGAGTAATGTACCGTCCTTATCAAACAAAATGGCGTCAACTGGATAACGTCTGTCTTTTACCACAAGCTGCGGCATGCCTATCTCCCTTTCTGTCCAATCGTCACCACACGGCTTAGATGCCGCGACGACTTCTCCACTTATTGTTATACAGCCTGTTCAGCTCGCGCTGCACGGGATGATTGCCATTTTCTTTCTATGGCGTCCATTCGATAATACAACAGACGAGCCTTTCCGTGCATCTTGCTGCTCACAAAGCAGCAGTCAAATACCGCCGTGCTCATCGCTATGCGGGAATGAGAATTAATGCTCAGCTCACTCTTGATCTAATCGACTTTGACCTTCTTTGACTTTTTCCAAACAATCCGTTATTATAAATTTACACATCACCAAATCCATTACGTTTATGATGAAGAGGAGGCTTGGTTAAGCATGAATTTTGTGCCTATGGTTATTGAACAAAGCAATCGCGGAGAACGTTCCTACGATATTTACTCCCGCCTCTTGAAGGATCGTATTATTTTTCTGGGCTCGGGTGTTAATGATGTGGTAGCCAACTCCATTATTGCGCAGATGCTGTTCCTGGCAGCTGAAGACCCGGAGAAGGATATCTCGTTATACATCAACAGCCCCGGCGGCTCCATTACAGCTGGCATGGCTATTTACGATACGATGCAATACATTAAACCCGATGTTTCCACCATCTGCGTCGGTATGGCAGCTTCCATGGGCGCATTCCTGCTGACGGCAGGCGCAAAGGGCAAACGTTATGCGCTGCCTAACGGCGAAGTGATGATCCATCAGCCGCTGGGCGGAGCTGAAGGCCAAGCAAGCGATATCGAAATTCGCGCCCGCCGCATCCTGAAGATGCGCGACAAGCTGAACCATATCCTTGCCGATCGTTCAGGCCAGCCGCTGGACCGCATCGAAAAGGATACCGACCGCGATTATTTCATGAGCGCGGCCGAGGCTCAAGAATACGGCCTTGTTGATAAAGTAATCGAAAGAGTCTGATCATACGCTATTTCAATTAAATCCCTAGTTGCCACTCGGCGGCTTGGGATTTTTTTGTATTTCGCGAGATTGTGACGCAATTCATTGACAATTATAGAAAAAAGGGAATTTCCTCCGTGATTTTATTGCATTAGCAAGTTGTTCCAACCTATAATCAGAAGTGTCGGAACTCACAATCGCATCCTGAGGTGAATTTATGGAAGTAGAAGCATTAAACAAGGTCGAGCAGCTTGCCTTGAAGAAGTTTCGCGTTTATCAGAACAGCTTCTGGCGTTATTTGTCCCGCTCCATGCTTGCCAGCATGTTTATCGGGTTTGGCGTCATCGTTGCGTTCAAAACAGGCAGCTTCTTCTATATGGAGCATTCTCCTCTGACCTACCCCATGGCGGCGATTACCTTCGGCGCGGCTATCATCCTCATCAGCTACGGCGGCGGCGATCTTTTCACCGGCAACACGTTTTATTACACCTATGCCACGCTGCGCAAGTCGATGCGATGGCGTGATACCGTCCGGCTGTGGTGCCTCAGCTACCTTGGCAACATTATGGGAGCGGCTGCTTTTGCGCTGCTGATCTGGACAACCGGCTTGTTTGCCAGTCCCGACGTCAACGCCTTTTTGCTGGAGGTTGTCCACAAAAAAATGAATGCGCCGGTATCGGAGCTGTTTTTCCGGGCCATTCTATGTAACTGGCTGGTCTGTCTCGCTTTTTTTGTTCCAATGTCCATGAAAGGCGACGGGGCCAAAATGTTTTCCATGATGCTGTTTGTTTTCTGCTTTTTTATTTCGGGCTACGAACACAGCATCGCCAATTTATGTACGTTCGCCATCGCTTTTGTGCTGGATCCTGCCAATTTCTCCTATGTCGGGGGTTTTCGCAACATCATTCCGGTAACGGCGGGCAATCTCATTGGCGGGGGCTTGCTGATGGGGGTTATGTATCATTACGTCAATAAGCCGTATTTTGAATCTGACAAATAAGGGGAGTATCCTATCATGAAAAAATCAAAAATCGTCGTTATTGGAACGGGAGCCGTCGGCTCTACTACTGCTTATACATTGCTGCTTCGCAATCGCATGGACGAGTTGGTCCTTATCGACGCCAACCATAATAAAGCGGCAGGCGATGCGCTGGATATGAACCATGGCATGGCGTTTCTGGGACAAGCCGATGTATGGGCAGGCACCTATGCCGACTGCGCAGGCGCGGATATTATCATCATTACGGCTGGAGCCGCACAAAAGCCAGGTGAATCCCGTACCGATCTGCTGAAGCGGAACGTCGCTATTTTTGACAGCATTATCGAGCAGGTGCTTCCTTACAATAAGGACGCCATTCTCCTCATCGCCTCCAACCCGGTTGACATCATGAGCTACATGGCTTACCGAAAAGCAGGCTTGCCGGTAGAGCGCGTCATCGGCTCCGGCACATTGCTGGACAGCGGCCGTTTCCGGTACCTGATCGGGCAAAAGCTGAACATCGACCCTCGCAGCGTTCACGCCCACATTGTCGGCGAACACGGCGATTCCGAGCTGCCGCTGTGGAGCTTGGCCAACGTTGCAGGCTCCGAGCTTCAACTGACAGATGCTGATCGCGAGGAAGTCTTTTCAAATACGCGCGATGCCGCTTACCAGATCATTGAAGCAAAAGGCGCAACCTACTATGCCATCGCATTGGCGCTTGACCGGATTTGTACAGCAATCCTCAGCGACGAAGGCGCCGTGCTGAATGTCTCCACCTTGCTAAACGACTACCATGGCGTATCCGATGTCTATCTCGGCGTACCTTGCGTAATCGACCGCGGCGGGGTGCGAAAAATTATGGATATCACGATCTCCGAGGAAGAAAAAGTGCTATTCCACAAATCCGCGGATAAAATTAAAGGCCTGATTGCCACTCTTCAACTGTAAGCACTAACGAAAAAAGAGCCTTCAACCGCCGCTTGGCTGCGTTTGAGGGCTCTTTTTTCCGTACATGTATAGTTTGCGCTATTGGTTCTCAAGCTCTTCCTTGCTCACCAATGCTACTAAAGCGTTGACAGCTTGCTCGGCATCCGAACCTTCTGCACTAATCGAGATTTCAGTACCGGAACTGATCGCAAGGCTCATAATGCCCATAATAGACTTGGCATTAACCTTCTTATCGTCCTTTTCCACAAATACCTCGGAGGAAAATTTGTTCGCTTCTTGTACGAATAGCGCTGCTGGTCTCGCATGAAGCCCCGTCTTCAGACGAACGACAACCGGTAGCCTTGTCATGTAAAACATACCCCCTATATTTTACTAAATCATTAGCATGTGATGTATAAAAACCCATTTCGTCTTATTATATCATTATACAAGCGGTTGCACTAGGTTAAAGTTATGCCGCCTCTGATTTTTTCCGCCAGTTCGTCGATTTTTCTCAATCGGTGATTAACCCCGGATTTGCTGACCTTGCCGCCCAGCATCTCCCCGACCTCCGTCAGGTTGGAATCGGGATGCAGCAGCCTGATTTCCGCTACCTCGCGCAGCTTATCTGGCAAATTTTCCAAACCGATTTCTTTTTGAAGAAGCTTGATATTATCAATCTGGCGCACAGCCGCGCCGATTGTTTTATTCAGGTTAGCCGTCTCGCAGTTGACAATCCGGTTGACCGAATTGCGCATATCGCGCATAATTCTAACATCCTCAAACTTGAATAACGCCTGGTGAGCCCCGATAATATTCAGCAGCTCGATTATTTTTTCGCCTTCCTTAATATAGAACACAAACCCTTTTTTCCGTTCAATACATCTGGCGTTTAAATCAAATTTATTCGCCAGCTCCACCAGCGCTTCGCAATGCTCCTGATACATGGAAGCGATTTCCAAATGATACGAGGAGCCCTCCGGATTGTTGACCGAGCCTCCTGCCAGAAAAGCGCCTCTCAAGTAAGAACGCTTGCAGCAGGGCTTGCGAATCATATCCTTGTCGATGCCTGCGCTGAACAGAAATCCTTCCGAAACAATGCGTAGCTCCGCAAGTACCTCTTGCACCATGGAGGGCATTCTGACGATGTACACATTATTTTTTTTGAGCCGCATTTTTTTGCGCACAAGAAGCTCTACATGAACATTAAAATGCTTCTTCACAAGCGAATATATTCTTCTTGCGATTGCGGCATTTTCTGTGGAGATGTCAAGAACGACCTTGCGGCTGGATAAGCTGACTGAACCGTTCATCCGTATAAGCGCCGACAACTCAGCGCGCTCACAGCATCCGTCCGTTTCAATCAGGGTCAGTTCCTTTTTTGTCTGCGCCGCAAAAGACATTCTGCTTCACCTCTTTCGTAACATCCAGTTTTCCACAAGCTTATAAATATGATGACTCAGCCGTTCCGCATCATGCCTCAGGAACGTCCTGAATAAAACGAGACGGTCGGCGATGACCTTATACCCCCGCCGCGTCACTTCATCAATATCCAGAAGAACAGCCTTGGAACCCAGCTCTGCGTATTTGCTCTCCACTTGTGGAGGAATTTCTCCGTCGTTGACAATAACATAATCAAATAAATGATGGCCGATATGATCATGAATGGCATCCAGATGGTCGCTAACGGAATAATTATCCGTTTCACCAGGCTGCGTCATCACATTGCATACAAAAAGCTTAACCGCTTCCGATTGAACGATCGCTTGCGCCAGCTTCGGCACGATCAGGTTTGGCATAATACTGGTATATAAGCTGCCAGGCCCAATGAGAATAGCATCTGCGCTTTCGATCGCTTCTACTGCCTCCGGCAGCGGCTCCACGTCAGCCGGTTCCAGGAATACGCGCTTAATGCGCCTGCCTGCTTTGGGAATCATGGATTCCCCCGTAATGATGGTGCCGTCCACCATTTCGGCGTTCAGCACAATCGCCCGGTTCGCGGCAGGGAGAACCATGCCTCGTACGGCAAGCACTTCGCTCAGTCGCCGTACACCTGTAACAAAATCTCCGCCGCTAATATCCGTCATGGCGGCCAGCATCAGATTGCCCAAGCTGTGTCCCGCAAGTCCTGTGCCGCTGTTGAAGCGGTACTTCAACACCTCGGTAAGCAGCGGCTCTGCGTCCGCCAGCGCCATCAGCACGTTTCGGATATCGCCCGGGGGCGGAATCTGCAGCTCATTGCGCAATACGCCTGAGCTGCCTCCATCGTCCGCTACCGTTACAATCGCCGTAATGTCCAGAGGCTTTTCTTTAAGCCCCCGCAGCATGACGGATAGTCCCGTACCGCCGCCAATGACAACGATTTTGGGACGGCGGACTATTTTTTGAATACTCTGCATCCTCTCACCTCGCGTCAATGCTTATCCCGTTCGGAATCGCGATGGCTGACGCGCACACGCTCCGTATCACTGCTGCCGAGCATTCGGCCCAAATATTCCGCTATTGCGACAGAACGATGCTTGCCTCCCGTACAACCAATGCCAACGACAACCTGGCTTTTCCCTTCCTTGCGGTACAACGGAATGAGAAATTGCAGCATATCCAGAAGTTTGGTCAAAAACTGCTGCGTTTCCGGCCACTTCATGACATAGTCGTATACATCGGGATGTTGTCCCGTGTTTGGCCGCAATTGCTCCACATAATGGGGGTTCGGCAAAAAGCGTACGTCATAGATCAGATCCGCATCAATTGGAATGCCGTATTTAAACCCAAAGGAAGTCACATTAATGGAAAGACTGCTTTGCTCCTGATTGGTAAAATGGGAAATAATGCGTTCCTTGAGCTGAAGAGGCTTAAGCTTGCTCGTATCAATGACCTGCGAAGCCGAACCCTTCAAATCCTCCAGCATGCGGCGCTCGGCATGGATGCCCTCCAGAGGAAGACCCTGCTGCGCAAGCGGATGCCGTCTCCGGCTTTCCTTGTAACGCTGAACGAGCACATCGTCCGTAGCGTCCAGGAACAAAATTTCGCAGCTGATCGTATGATGATCCTTGATATAAACCAATGACTCCGCCAATGCCGTAAAAAATTCCCGTCCGCGCAAATCAATGACAAGAGCAACTTTCCCGATTTTGCCATTGGACTGTTCAATCAGCTCCGCAAATTTCGGGATAAGCACCGGAGGCAAATTGTCCACGCAAAAAAAGCCGAGATCCTCCAGACTTTGAACCGCAATCGTTTTTCCCGCACCCGACATGCCGGTTATAATGACCAGCTTGGCCAGCGTAGCTGATGTATCCATAGAAAGCACCTGCTATCCTCTTAGAATAAGTCCTGCCGCTCCTACAATACCGGCGTCGTTGCCCAATACCGCCGGCACAATGCGTACGCCTTCCTTCGCCTGATCCTGCGTATATTTTTCAAATACCTCGCGAATTTGGTCAAACAGAAAATCTCCCGCTTTGGAAACGCCTCCGCCAACAATAAAATATTCCGGATTAAGCACAATCGCCAGCATAGCCATCGATTTGCCCAAATAATAAGCGGCACGGGATACAATACGGCTTGCAACCTCGTCGCCAGCTTTGGCAGCGTCAACAACGTCCTTTGCCATAATGTTTTCGACCTGGGATAATGAAGTGCGGTCGCCACGAGCCACTGCATCATTGGCCATGCGAATAATGCCCGTAGCGGAAGATACCGTCTCCAGACAGCCCATCTTGCCGCAACCGCATTGAATCGCTTCCAGATCAGGCACAATAGCAATATGGCCAAGCTCGCCCGCCATGCCGGCGAAGCCTTCCACGATTTTGCCGCCGATAATAATACCGCCGCCCACGCCTGTTCCGAGGGTATAACATACGCAATCGGACACGCCGCGGCCCGCTCCGGCCCATGCCTCGCCCAGCGCCGCCACGTTGGCGTCATTGTTGACCTTGATTGTTTTGCCCAGCTCTTGCTCCAGGATACCCTTCAAATCCGTATTTTCGATCTTCAGGTTAGCGGAAAATTTCACATAACCGGCCGGAATGTCGAGAAAACCCGCAATGCCGATGCCTACGCCGTCCACCTGCTCCCATTCATAAGGAGACTCTTCCACGATCGCCCGCGCGTACTTTGCAATATTATGAAGGATCGCATCCGTCCCTTTGCTCACTTCCGTATCGCCTTCATACGTACCCAGTAGCTTACCTTCAGAATCGCAGATGCCTACCTTAATTGTAGTGCCGCCGACATCGACTCCAACATAAATCTTCTCAGACATTCCCTGCCACCTCATTTATAAAGTTAACGTTCTCTGTTCCCACTATAAGGGTTGTAACTGCTCCGGTCAAGCGAACAGAAAGCCTCTATATAGCCCTAAAAGCAGGGGCTGCAGCCCGCGGCTATATGCCTTTTCGGGTGCAGCCCCATGTCCAGCGCTAGGCGCAATTACAAGGATTGGCTCCAGTCATGCGTGATGCTGCCTTCCAAGAATCGCTCGCAGTCCAGCGCCGCCATACAGCCGCTGCCCGCCGCCGTAATCGCCTGACGGTATTTGCTGTCCTGCACATCGCCGCAAGCGAATACGCCTGGCACATTGGTTTCCGATGTTCCCGGCTTCACCTTGATGTAGCCGTGCTCATCCGTCTCCACTGCTCCTCCCAGGAACGCCGTGTTCGGCGTATGTCCGATCGCAACAAATATCCCGTCCGTTTCCAAAACCTCTTCTTCGCCGGATGTGTTGTCGCGGACCTTGAGGCCTGTCACGCCCATGCCCGTCGCCACAACCTCAAGCGGTGTTTTGTTCAGGCTCCAGCCGATTTTTTCATTTTCGCGGGCGCGGTCCTGCATAATCTTGGACGCACGCAGCTCATCGCGGCGATGGACAAGCTCCACACCCGTGGCAAACCGGGTCAGAAAGTTTGCTTCCTCCATAGCGGAGTCGCCGCCGCCAACCACGATGATTTTTTTACCTCTGAAGAAAAAGCCGTCGCAGGTTGCGCAAGTGCTCACGCCTTTGCCTACATTGTCCCTTTCCCCTGGAATACCGAGATATTTGGCTGACGCTCCCGTTGAAATAATAACGGATTCTCCAACCATTTCTCCGTGACCGTCCACCTGCAATTTAAAAGGGCGCTGGCTCAGGTCGACGCTTTCGACCCAGCCCGTTACAAACTTGGCTCCGAAGCGCTCCGCTTGCTTGCGCATGTTGGCCATCAAATCCGGCCCCATAATGCCCTCGGGGAAACCGGGAAAATTTTCAACCTCGGTTGTTGTCGTCAATTGGCCGCCCGGTTCCGGACCTTCAATAATGAGCGGATTCATGTTGGCCCGCGCCAGATAGATAGCGGCCGTCAGACCTGCTGGGCCCGTACCGATAATAATGGACTTGTACATGTTCCTCACCTCATCTTCATGATATAAACGTTACAAACGTTGTTCTAAACGGCCGTTTTGGAGAAGCATGCCTGATGGCATGATTGGCATTAAACAACGTCGACGTCGAATACGGAACAAAGCCGTAATAAGCATATGCCCGCAAATGTGAATCTGTCCTGCTTTTAGGTTTAGTGTTTAGCGGTCTCATTTGTCCGTTAAAGCCCGAAAACACTAAATTCTCTCTGAGCAACGGTCACTTCTGTCCTTTAGAGGCCAAAAAGTTTGATTTAAGAGGTGAAATTGAGCTAGAACGGTCGCCAATGTCCTTTAGAAACTGATTCCCCGTAAAATGAAGCTTCTAAAGGTCACCGTTGTCCGTCAGCACACAAAGGCCGCCTCTGCAAGCGAGCCACCATATTCACTTCAAATCCTGGCCAAAAAAGACCGAGCTGATGCTCTTCATCTTTTCCTTGATTCCGCATACGCTATCGATCAGCTTGACATGCTTGCTGACGGTAGCGATTGAAGTGCCGTACCTTACCGAAACTTCATGGTACGATATGGCGCGCCTGTGCATCTTTGCCGTCAAATATTCCAGCGCCGCCGCCCAGCCCTCCGGCTTCGACAACTTAGGCACATCGGGATAAAGACGGGTCAGAAACTCCACCCATAACGTCATCATATCATGCTGCTGCACCAAATCATAATGCTTGCTCATCCGGCTGATAGCCGCTTGAGCAACGGCCTCCCATTTGTCGTCCCACTCCGGCAGCCGGGACGGCATCTGGCGCGGCTCGATAACGGCCGCTTTGCCCTCCAGCACCGCATGCAGCGGCTCCTGGACACCGATGGTTCTCAGAACAAACACCGCTATATTTTTCAAATAGTCGTCTTCGTCGGGCTCCAGCAAAAACGCGCGCAGTACATCCTTGACCTCGTTGTCGGCAATCATGCCGAACGCTTGAATGACCTGCAGCTTCGTGCTTTGATCGCCATGCCGCAGCGCCCAGAAAAACGATGAGCGCACAAGGGGATCGCGTTTCAAATGATCCGGCATGCCGTCCGACGATTTCTCCCACAGCTTGAACTGCTCCTCGAAGGGCAAATGATAGTGGTAGCTTACCGCCGGACCCCCATTCCCGGAACGGATTAATTCCAGCTGGCTCATATAATAATGAGGAATACCCGATGCAGGATCAAGCTTCAACGTTGATTTCCACAGCCGCTCCGCTTCGTCGTAACGGCCGATATTGCAGGCCGCAACGGCGGCGTAATGATAGAGGCAAGGGTCCTGATGCACTTCTCCGTCCTTCAACAAGCGGATAAAGTGGCGGTAGGCAATGCCGTGTTCTCCCAAGATCCCCATAGTAGTCGCCAGCTTAAACACATGCTCTTGATGAAAAGGTACGGTTTTCACCAGCAGCTCCAACAGTTCCGACAGCTCATCCGTATTGCCTTCATGCTGATAGAAAATCGCCAGATTGCAAAGTGCATGCAAATTGCCCGGCTCATGCTCCAGCACGCCGGCAATGGATTCCATAGCTTTGTCAAACATGCCCATATAATAATAAGCAAGAGCCAGATTATTGCGGGCAGCCAAAAAGTCGGGCTGCTTCTCCGCAATGCTTTCCAGAATGCGCACCGCTTCTGTAAACTTGCCTTCCTCCAGCAAAGCGCGAGCCTGGTCATGCTCCACCATGCCTTCTCTGGATTTGATATTCGTCAGCGTCATGGGCCGCTCCAGCTCGTAATGAAGAAGCTCCATCATTTCTTCCGCTTCATCCAGGTATTGCCCCTCCGGGTCTTCCTGCAAATATTGAACAAGCGAACCTTCTGCCGCCTCGTACATTTCCATGTTGGCATAATTGTTCGCCATATAGAAGTGACATTCCGTCATCATCGGATCTAATTCATCCAGAATCCAGCCCAGGATCCGATTGGATTCCTCGTAATTGCCCATCTCCGACAAAATCCCTGCCATATTGCAATGATTGACGGGATTGTCCGGCTCATATTCAATCGCCTTGCGGAAATATTTAAGTGCCTTGTCGTAATGGAACCGGTCCAAAGAGCGCACCGCCCGCTCGAAAAAAAACGTGGCGTCCCATTGGATGGATATGATTTTTGCTTCTCCGCCTGCAGCCGCCGCTTTTTTTTCTTTCACTTGCAAGGCACCTCCTTTTTAACGATTATAACATAGCCGTCGCAACTCCACAGAAAAGAATATGTGGCAAATCGCGGACAGCACAGGGCCGTCCGCGATTTTTTCACGGGAAAAACTATGGAATTATATTTATTTCCAGTTAAACGCCTTTGTTCTTGAAGAGGGTGCTGATGGAGCCGCCATCCAGAATAATACGCGTCGCTTCCGCCAGAAGCGGCGCCACCGACAAAATTCGGAATCGGTCCGGCGTTGTCTCCGGCAGCAGAATGGAATCCGTTACAATGACTTCCTTGATGCTGGAGTGATCCAGACGCTGAATCGCATTGCCGGAGAAAAGAGGATGGGTGGCGCATACGTAGACATCTTCTGCTCCCCGCTCCTTCAAGCTTTCCACGACATTTACGATTGTTGAGCCCGTATCGATAAGGTCCTCGATAATAATCGGCGTTTGCCCCTCGACATCCCCGATGACATGCGTAATGGATGACTCATTGTGCGCGGGACGTTTCTTAATCATGATGGCGAAGGACGTATCCAGATAATTGGCAAGCTTTTCGGCTGTCGAAGCGCGTCCGGCATCCGGCGATACAACAACCGGATTCTTAATATTTTTGGATTTCAGATAGTCGCTGATGAGATCCAGCGCCGTCATATGATCCACTGGAATATTAAAGAAGCCTTGGATTGCCGGGGCGTGCAGGTCGATCGTAATGACGCGCGTCGCTCCTACCGTCGTCAGCACATCCGCCAGCATTTTTGCCGAAATCGGCTCCCGCGGCGCAGCTTTGCGCTCCTGGCGGGCATAGCCGTAATAAGGCATGATTATATTGACCGTGCGTGCGGATGCCCGCTTCGCCGCGTCGATCATGACCAGCAATTCGACAAAATGCTCGTTGATGGGATGCGAGAACGACTGAACAAGAAAAACATCGCAGTTCCGAATCGTTTCTTCATAGTGGACGTAAATTTCTCCGCTCTTGAAACGTGACAATTTGATGGAACCAAGGTTCAGACCAAGCTCTGCACTAATCTTTTGAGCCAGCACCGGATTTGATGAACCCGAAAAAATACGTACCTTGTCGCTTAACATGATACCCTCCTGAGCGTTTCAACCAAATAATTTAAAACTTCGATCAATGCTTACTGTCCTATTATACATACATTTGTTGAGATTTCAAAAAGGTATTGTTAATATTTTCGACAAATCACCGCATTTTATTGGTGGTTGGCTTGCCATCACGCTTCGCTAGCTCGCTCATAATGTCGTCAAGCGGCAATCCGCGCTCCTTAAGTAATACCATGAGATGGAAAATAAGGTCGCTGGCTTCGCTGCGCAATTCGTCGTTATCGGCATTTTTGGCAGCGATAATAACCTCGGCTGCTTCTTCTCCGACCTTTTTCAATATTTTGTCCAAACCCTTGTCAAAAAGATAGGAGGTATACGTGCCCTCCGGACGTTCCGCGTATCGCTCCGCAATGACGGATTCCAGCTTGCCCAGCACCTCGAAGCGGTCTCCGCCCTCCGCATTGGCGTCTTGAGAAGCCTCGCCGGATACCGGAATATCATTGAAGAAGCAGCTGTATTTGCCCGTATGGCATGCCGGCCCCTTCTGCACAACCTTAACTAGCAGCGTGTCGCCGTCGCAATCGTAGGCCATAGATACAATACGCTGCGTATGACCGCTTGTCGCTCCCTTGTTCCACAGCTCGCTCCGCGAGCGGCTCCAGAACCAGGTCGTGCCGCTCTGGATAGACAGCTGGAGCGATTCCGCATTCATATACGCCATCATCAGCACTTCCTTGCTGACGGCATCCTGCACAACGGCCGGCACAAGACCGTCCGCTCCCCACTTTATTTTCAGTCCGATATCCAAACCTGCTTCCGTCATCGCACCTCTACTCCTTTTGCACGCAAATCTTCCTTCACTTCGGCAATCGTCATTTCCTTATAGTGAAAAATGGTGGCTGCAAGCGCCGCATCCGCATTCGCCTCACTGAACACTTCGCCAAAATGGTTGATGGAACCCGCTCCGCCGGATGCAATAACAGGTATGCTGACACGCTCGGATACCGCCTTCGTCAACGCTATATCAAAGCCATCCTTTGTGCCGTCCGCATCCATGCTCGTCAGCAGAATTTCGCCAGCTCCAAGCTTCTGAATGTCGGAGGCCCATTCCAGCGCGCGGATGCCGGTGGATTGTCTGCCGCCGTGCGTGTAGACCTCCCACTCGTCCCACTCCGGATTATAACGCGCATCAATGGCTACCACGATGCATTGCGAACCAAACTTTCTCGCTCCCTCGGACACCAGAGCGGGATTTCGAACTGCAGCTGTGTTGATTCCGATTTTGTCCGCGCCCGCCCGCAGCAGCCGCTTCATATCGTCCACATGTGAGATGCCGCCGCCAACAGTAAAGGGAATGGTAATCTCGCCCGCCGTCCGCTTGACAACCTCGATCATGGTGGCCCTGCCCTCCACCGAAGCTGAAATATCAAGAAAAACCAGCTCGTCGGCGCCTTCGCGGTCATAGGTTGCGGCAAGCTCCACGGGGTCGCCAGCATCGCGCAAATTAACAAAATTGACTCCCTTTACAACACGTCCGTCCTTTACGTCCAGACACGGAATAATTCGTTTAGCTAACATGCGCCTCTCCCTCTCTTCCCGTCAACCGCAAAAAATTGCCCAGCAGCTTCATGCCAAGCTCCCCGCTTTTTTCCGGGTGGAACTGCATGCCGAACAGCCTTTCCCGTCCAACTATCGCGGTGACATCGCCGTAATAGTCGCAGGTTGCCAGCAAATCGCCCGCTTGCCCCGTCCTGACGTGGAACGAATGGACAAAATAGACATGTCCCTCTTCCAGTCCTTCCAACAGCGGAGAGTCCCCTTGCTTGAATTGCAGTTTGTTCCAGCCCATGTGGGGGATTTTGAAATCGCCGCTGAAGCGCGTCACTTCTCCCGGAAGCAGGCCCAGGCCTTCATGGCTTCCATATTCCTCGCTTTTATCAAAAAGCAGCTGCATGCCAAGACAGATGCCCAGCAGCGGCTTGCCAGATCCTGCATAAGCCTTAGTTACGGCATCCAGACCCGTTTCCCTCAAATTTTCCATCGCGTCGCCAAACGCCCCGACGCCGGGCAGGATGGCTCCGTCAGCCTCCGCAATGACTGCCGGATCAGCTGTAACAACAGCGCTGTAGCCCAGACGTTCAACCGCTTTGCTCACGCTGTGCAAATTGCCCATGCCGTAATCGATGATCGCGATCATCCTACAGCACTCCCTTCGTGGAAGGCACTCCTTGCACGCGCGGATCGATGCTGGTCGCTTCGTCAAGCGCACGGCCCAACGCCTTGAATACAGCTTCGATCATATGATGCGTATTTTGTCCGTAATGCACAATGACGTGAAGTGTAATGCGCGCTTCCAGTGCCAGCTTCCACAAAAATTCCTGCACCAGCTCTACCGAAAAACTCCCCACTTGTGCAGACGGATAAGCAGCCCTATATTCAAAATGCGGACGGTTGCTGATATCCACCACCACTTGCGCCAATGCTTCATCCATCGGCACAAATACGCTGGCATAACGCTTGATTCCCTTTTTATCGCCCAGAGCTCTGCGGAAGGCGTCGCCCAGGCAAATGCCGATATCCTCAACCGTATGGTGGTCGTCGATTTCGATGTCGCCTTTTGCATCAACCTGCAAATCAAATTGTCCGTGCTTCGTAAACAAATCCAACATATGGTTCAGAAACGGCACATCGCTTTCCAGCTTGGCCTGACCGCTTCCGTCTACTGCAAACGACAGCTTGATGTCGGTTTCGTTTGTTTTACGCTCTATGGACGCCGAACGAATCTCTTTTTCACTCATACCGATCCCTGCTTTCTAAAAATAATAGTGTGACTGCATTGATTCTTCGACTGCTTACAGTCATGTTTCCAATAATCCGTCCGCTCACTGCGGCTGACTGTTATTGTCCAATCGCTTCTCAAGTCAGCGCTAGCAAGTCAGCGTTAGAAAGGGAACATTATTTTAATGAACGTCCCGTTCTTTTTCCAGACGAATCTCGATCGCCCGTGCATGACCTTCCAGGCCTTCATGGCGCGCCAACGTTAAAATTTTGTCTCCGTTAGCCATAAGCGCTTCCTTGCTGTAATAGATCAGGCTGGACTTTTTGAGAAAATCGTCTACGTTAACCGGGGAAGAGAACCGGGCTGTGCCGTTGGTTGGCAAAATATGATTAGGTCCGGCGAAATAATCGCCAACCGGCTCCGAACTGTACGGTCCCAAAAAGATCGCTCCCGCATTTTCAATAAAGGCCAGCAGCTTCATCGGGTCCTCCGTCAATATTTCAAGATGCTCGGGAGCAAGCTGATTGATTACGTCGATGCCTTCCGCTAGCGTTTCTACCAGCAGCACAGCCCCATAATTATCGATAGAGCTGCGGGCAATCGCTTGGCGCGGCAGATCCGCCAGCTGGCGCTCCACCTCTGCCGCTACGGCATCCGCCAGCTCTCTGGATGGCGTAACCAGGATGGAGGAAGCCATTTCATCATGCTCTGCCTGTGAGATCAAATCTGCGGCAATATAAGCGGCGTCCGCGCCAGCATCCGCCAGCACCGCGATTTCGCTCGGTCCGGCAATGCTGTCGATATCCACAACGCCAAAAACGGCTCTTTTCGCCAGGGCGACATAAATATTGCCCGGGCCGCATATTTTATCAACCGGAATAATACTCTCAGTACCATAGGCCAACGCGGCTATCGCCTGCGCGCCTCCGACGCGGTAAATCTCCTTGACTCCCGCTTCCGCGGCAGCGACCAGAATGAAGGGATCGATACCCTCCTTGCCGCCTGTTGCTGGAGGAGTCACCATTACGATTTCCGGCACGCCCGCAACCTGCGCCGGGATGACATTCATCAGCACGGAAGACGGATACGCTGCCTTCCCGCCCGGCACATATACGCCAACCCGCTTGAGCGGCCGCATGATTTGTCCCAGAAGCGTACCGTCCGGCTGCAAATCCATCCATGAATTTCGCAGCTGCTTCTCGTGAAATTTACGAATGTTGGCCGCAGCCTCCCTTATTGCAATAAGGAACGCTTCATCCACTAGCCCATAGGCCGCATCAATATCCTCCTGCGTAACGCGAAGCTGCGAAGCTGTGAGCCTGGAACCGTCAAACTGCTCGGTAAAGCGGAGCAATGCCGCGTCGCCCTCTTTTTTGACGCCTTCCACGATAGCAAGCGCAGCCTTGTTTTGCTCCGGCGTACCGTATTCCACTTCCCGCTTCAAGCCAAAGTCCTTTGGAGACATGATTCTCATATCCGGTCTCTCCCTTCCTTTGAATCTATTCAAGCCTAGCTTAATACTGTTTTAATTTAGCGCTTGGTTGCTCACAATAATCTCTTGCAGCCGGTCGCACAGGCTTTGAATTCGGTCGTTTTTTAACCGGTAGCTGACCCGGTTGGCAATCAGGCGGCTTGTGATGCCGAAAATCGATTCCATTTCGACCAGTCCGTTTTCTCTTAACGTTTGTCCCGTCTCCACCATATCCACGATCCGATCGGCCAAACCAATAAGAGGAGCCAGCTCTATAGAGCCGTTCAGCTTAATGACTTCCACCTGCTGTCCCCGCTCCCGAAAATAAGCCGATGCAACGTTTGGATATTTAGTTGCCACCCGGGGGTGAATCGTTGGTTTCCAATCCGCCAGGCCGATGACGGACATCCGGCATTTGGCAATGCCGAGATCCAGCAGCTCATATACATCCTTGTTTTCTTCCATCAGCACATCCTTGCCGACAATGCCGATATCCGCAACTCCGTATTCTACATATGTTGGCACATCGACGGGCTTGGCCATAATAAATTCCATTCCCGCCTCCGGCAGCTCAATGATCAGCTTTCTTGTATCGTCAAAATCGCTAGGTATCGGAAGGCCGGCTTCACGAAACAGTTTGGAGGCTTGCTTGTATATACGGCCTTTAGGCATAGCTACCTTCAACAAGTCGGATCCTACTCCGGTCATGATGCGGTTCCTCCCTTCGTACCCTCAGCGGGCAAATAAACAGCAAGGCCGGTATAGCTCAAGCCTTTGTAGAGGAATGGCGTTGCCGCTTCGTCTAATACGGAAGGCAAGGAATCGGCTTTCTCTGTAACAGCAGCTATTCCAAGTCCCCTCAGACGCTGCGCTTCCGCCAACGCCTCGCGCCGCCCTTTCTCATTGTAAACAAGCAGAGTGCGCTCCTCCTGCTCCGTTTCCTCTATCCCAAGCAGCTCCAGCACGCGGGTTGTTTTGATCGCAAAGCCGGTAGCAGGAGCCGGACGCCCGAATTGGGCAAGCAAATTGTCATAACGCCCCCCGCTGACGACGGGAAAACCAAGATCGGCGGCATACCCCTCAAACGTCATACCTGTATAATAGGAGAAATCTCCAATCATCGTAAGATCAATCAATACATGCTCGCAAACGCCATAGGCGTCCAGAACATCCCAAATCTGGCATAGCTGAGTAATCGCCTTTTGCGCCTCTTCGCCCCCGCCAAGCTGCTGCGCCTGACTGCAAATCTCAACGCCGCCTCGCAGCCGGAGAATGCTTTCCAATTCGCCTTGCACTGCCGCCTCCAGATTAAAGCGCTTGAGCTGATCGCGATACCCGACATAATCGCGTCCAAGCAAACAGGACTTCAGCGTTTCCTGAGCATCCTTCCGGTCCTTCAGCAGCTCACCGAACAAGGCATTCAGAAAACCGACATGACCAATCGCAATTTTAAAGCGCCCCGCGCCTGCGGCCTTTAACGAAGCAATAGCCAACGCTACCACTTCCGCATCAGCTTCCGGCGAGGAATCTCCTACCAACTCAACACCCGTCTGAAAAAACTCGGCGTCTCTTCCAGATTCCTCCTCAATGGAGCGAAAAACATTGGAATGGTAAGAAAGCCGCAGAGGAAAATCAGACTCCCGCAGCAACGACGAAACGACGCGGGCAATCGGAGCTGTCATTTCGGAGCGCAGCACCAGAGTTGTTCCACGGTTATTTAACAGTTTATATAGCTTGTGATCCGAGGTGGAGCTGGCAACGCCCACCGTATCGTAAAATTCCATCGTAGGAGTCATAATCTGCTCATAGCCCCAGCCTTGCATGCAGGCTAAAGCTTTATTCTCAATATAACGCAGCTTCTTGACAGCCGCTGGCAAGTAATCCTTGACGCCGGCAGGCTTCTCGAACATCTTTGGCTTCGTCATTTAAAATCTCCCTCAGTCGCTTTAATATATTAAAGTGCTACCATGTTACCATGCTAATAAAATAAAGAATGTAGAGCATATCTTAGCACGGGAAGTGTTATTCGTCAAGCTAAGACAGTGGCAGCTGCCCGTAGGACGTTTTCAATAGATGGCTTAAGCAACTTTTGACGTGACGGCAGCAAAAATGTCCCTTGGCGGACTTCGCGGCGTATCCGCTTCCTCCTGTCCAAGAGACATTTTGTGGCTGGCACCCCTCTTTAATAAGCTGGGCATTTTCCATCCGAAATCTGTCTACGACTAACACTAATGTCCTTCATCTATCTTGCCGTCCACCTGATTTGCTGCCCGCTTCAGCACCTGCATGGGGTTCCCCCCAACAAAAGCGCCGGGCGGCACATCCTTATGGACCAGCGTGGCAGCCGAAACAACCGCTCCATCGCCGATCGTAACGCCTGGCAATATCGTGCAATTGGCACCAATCATCACATCGTCGCCAATGATTACATCGCCAAGCCGATATTCCCGCACCAAATATTCATGCGTCAGAATCGTAGTGTTATACCCGATAATACTGTTCCGGCCAATTGTTATTCGCTCCGGGAAAAAGACATCCACCATAGCCATCAGCCCAAATGCGGCATATTCCCCCACCTTCATGCCCAGCACATGACGATAGATACCGTTTTTCCAGGATAATACGGGGCAATATCTCGCCAACTGAATAAAAATGAAATTACGAACGCCTTTTACAAAGCTGACACTTGAATAAATCTGCCACAACGAATTAGGCCCCTCAACGGGATAACGCTCTACCTTACGCACGAGCTTCCTTCTCCAGCCCGGCCAAGGCATACAGCTCTCTCATATCGTCGATAATGTAATCCGCCCCCGCTTCACGCAGTATCTCGGCCCCTTTTAGCGACCAAGCAACCCCGACGGCCGCAACGCCGGCGGAAACCGCCGACTTCATATCCACCGCGCTGTCGCCAACCATCAACGCTTGAGACGGCTCTACGCCGAGCTGCTCCAGCGCTTTAAGCACCGGTTCGGCATGCGGCTTGGGATTAACAACGTCATCAACCGTAACGATTGCGTCCACGTAATTGCGAATGCCAACAAAGGCCAGTCCTTTTTCTGTTGTAAGCCTAATTTTTGTCGTTACAACACCTATCCGGATGCCTGCGTTATGCAGCTTCTCCAACACTTCATTAACAAAAGGAAAGGCACGCACGTATTGGTCATGCAGCTGTAAATTCACTTCCCGATAAGCCTTAATCAAATGTTCAACATCCTGCTGGCCCGAGAAGTGCCTCAACTGATCCTCCAGCGTCAGCCCCATATGGGGAATGATGTGCTCCTTCCCAAAGCCGGGAGGCACAATTCCTTTTAACGCCTCCATAAAGGAAGTCATAATTAACTCATTGGTATCCAGTATCGTGCCGTCCAAATCAAATAAAACCGTGTTGTATGCTTTCATCTTGAAGTTAGATCCTCCCAATTATTGCCGCTTCGCCCGGCCGCGTTAGTTAGTCCCCGCCGCCGCCGCCATCGCCGCCGCTATCGGAACCTCCGTCACTTCCGCCATCATGGCTGCTATCATCGTTGCTTCCCGATTTTTTGCCGCTGCCTGACTTATGGCTAGAAACACCGGTTGAAGTATCCACAGCTGATGAAGAATAATCAGCGCCTTGATGTTTGGAGCCTTTTTTGGTTTTGGTAACCTCCGGCTCGGCATTGCGTTCCGGCTTGGTTGAAACTATAGGATCGCTATACCGAACATTAGCCGCTCCAGTCATACGCCGAACGACTATAAATACAATAGCTGCTACAATTAACAACAACGCCACCAATTGCGATATTCGGATATTTCCGTATGCCGGATCCAAATAACCCGGTTCAAAAACAACAGTCATCGGCGACCATAGCCCGCGCATCAAATCAGCCAGCCACTGCGGACCGATAAAGGCCAAGCTATCAATGCGGAGCGCCTCGATGAAAAACCGTCCAATGGAATACCAGATGAAATAGGATGCCATCAGCTCTCCTGCACGGAGAAACCTTTGCCGCCTCAGCAGGAACAAAATCCCTAATCCAACCAGGCTCCAGAGCGATTCGTACAGAAAAGCGGGATGGCGGAAAGCTCCTTCAGGCACGGCAGAATCAACAATATACATATTGTTGACGATAAACGAGGGAAGGTGCAGCGTGTCGCGCAAAAACGACTCCTGAACAGGGGCGCCATACGCCTCCTGATTCATAAAGTTGCCCCAACGGCCAATCATTTGGCCTACCAAAAGCGATGGAACCGATATATCTACAATTCGCCAGAAGCTATAGCCTTTATAGCGGGAGTAGATAATGCCGCATATAAAAGCACCGATTATAGCGCCGTAGATGGCTATGCCGCCATTCCATATTTTGAATACGTCAACGAAATTTCCCTTGTAGTCCTCCCACTTGAAGGCAACATAATAGATCCGGGCTGCAATAATGGCCAATGGCGCGCCAAAAAGCAGCAAATCCATAAAAAATTCCGGCTTAATGCCAAAACGTTTTCCTTCCTGTATCGCAAGCAGCAGGCCAGCTAGGGCAGCCAGTCCCAGGATGACGCCATACCAGCGCACCTCCAGGCCGCCCAGTTGGAAAAAAATAGGGTTAATCGCAAACGTATGCATCTTTTTTATCTTCTCCTTGCTATGTAAGGTTGATTGCGGCCAAAATCATATCAAACATCCGCAATCATCAATCGTAATCATCCATGTCGTCCGCAATTGTTTCTGTCAGCTTGTTCGTAAACTGTAGCGCCGCATTGTATCCCATCCGTTTTAAACGGAAGTTCATGGCAGCAACCTCAATAATAACGGCAAGATTTCGTCCGGGACGTACCGGAATCGTCACTAACGGCACATCTGTATCAATAATTCGCGTCGTTTCCTCATCCAGCCCCAAGCGGTCATATTGCTTGTCTTGCTGCCAATTTTCCAGCTTGATGACAAGCCCGATCCGCTTCTGCGTCCGGACAGCCCCTGCACCAAACAGCGTCATAGCGTTAATAATGCCCAAGCCGCGAATTTCGAGCAAGTGGCGGATCAGCTCGGGAGCTGTACCATGCAATTGCCCGTCCGAGGTTTGACGGATTTCGACCGCATCGTCCGCAACCAGCCTGTGACCGCGTTTAACAAGCTCCAGCGCCGTTTCACTTTTACCAATGCCGCTTCCTCCGGTAATCAGCATGCCTACGCCGTAAACATCAACCAAAACGCCATGAATCGTAGCCGTTGGCGCCAGCTTCCGCTCCAGAAAATCCGTGATGCGGCTGGACAAAATAGTAGTCGCTACATTGCTTCTCAGCACAGGTGTGTTAGTGGCATTGGATTGATCCACCAGCTCCTTGGGCGCTTCCAATCCACGCGTCAAAATAATGCACGGCGTCTCCTCATGGCACAAACGAACCATACGGCTATTGCGCTCTTCGCTGTCCAGCATGTTCAGAAACGAAATTTCCGTGCGCCCTAGCAGCTGTACACGCTCGCTTGGATGATAGTGGAAGTAACCTGCCATCTCCAGACCGGGGCGATATAAATCATCAACTGTAATTTTACGCTTCAAACCATCTTCACCCGAAATAATCTCTAGCTGAAAATGCCGCACAAGCTCAGAAACCTTTACTTTTTTCGGCAAGGTTAAGCCTCCTCAAGCGCTGTTGTCTGTACGAGCGCCATTATTATGTATGATAGCATTCCGCCTGCGGACGGAATCCCTATTTCCAATGTCTTCATCGTAATGCAAAAAGGCGCCGAACGCAACGTTTCCGCTACGGGCGCCTTTTACAATATTGCCGCAAAGCGGCTTTAGAGAACACCCGAAGGGCTAAGAACACGAGGCTTGGTCATCCTGCACATTTGCAGACATTCCTTAACTTCTGTTAAAGACGAACAGGAATCCATTTGGATCCGGTTCAGCAGCAGCTCTATTTCTTCCGCGCTTTTAGCGAAAATACCTGCCCCAGCCAGTGCCAGCCCCATCTCTTCAGCATTTCTGCTTCCATTAATGTCAGCCAGTCTCGCACTTACATCCTCTGCCAAGCTGGCAGCTTCTCCCGACAGCGGATAATGCGGATCGTTCCACAAGTCAAAGATGCTGCCGCCTTGAGCATTCAGGCAAATTCCCGGAGCCATAAGTTTAAGCGCGCCGCCGATAACAGTGCCTTCCTCAAGCCTCAAACGCAGCCTGCTGGCGGTCGGGGATACCAGCACATTCCCATAACCTCCGCTTAACGACAATGGACCGGACAAGTGTACAGCCACCTCCAAGGAGCTCGCGTCGCCCTCCAAATGCACATGTAGCAATTGGCTTTGCAGCAAAATAATTTCCTCGCTATGCTTGGCGCAGCTCCTGAAAGAAAGAAACGATTGTCCGCTGTTATTCACTTCTAATCCTTCTACCCCGGTTGCAGCCATAGGATCTCCTGCGATGACCAGCGTTGTTCCAGCTACCTTCACGCTGTCCAGAAGCGTAACCCCGCCAGAGGGAAGATGAATGATGAGGTCGCCATCCACTTCAATATTTTGCAGAGTAAACTCCCCTCCACCCTTAATAATAAGTAGAGCTTTATCCCCTGCTACAATCAGTTTTCCATGACTTGGTCCCGCCAATACTCCCTTGCCATCACACGATGCTTCAACCTCCAGCTTGCCATTAAAAACTCCTGGCTCTTTAAACCAGCGCACTCCCGAACTGTAGCCTTCCGTTCTTCGTCCTGCTACCCCATCGCCACTCATCGTATAGCTTTGGCTCATTGACCCGTTATGCATGTGCGCTATCCCCCCCTACGCAGTTTTATCACAAAAAAAAGAACCGCACTCATCAGCACGATTCATTCTACCACGTTCAATTTGAAAAAAATGTAATCCAGCATACAAAAAGTCCATTATTCAAGCGAAGCGCAGGCCTTCAGCTCTTCGGGGTCCGTAATAGTAATTTGCTTGCGAACGATTTGGATAATGCCTTTATTCTGCATGTCGGACAATATTTTCGTAACCGTTTCTCTTGTCGTTGCCGTCATATCGGCAATTTGATGATGCGTCAGCTTTAATGGGATGACGTATTGGCCGGTTTGCTCCTCGCTTAACCGAAATAAAAGTCTTGCTACTCGAGAGTTTGCGGAGTTGAAGGCAAGATCCGCTATTAACTCGTTAGCCTTCCGAAGTCTCTCCAGCGTCGTATTTAATATTTTTATAAAAATATCCGGTTTCTTTTGTAGCAGCTCCAGAAAATGGACTCTTCTTAATATAAACACTTTTGTTTTATCCAATGTGCTTGCCGATGCTGAACGAACGCTTTGATCGCCAAATAGCGCCATCTCGCCAAAATAATCATGCGCATGAAATACGGTAAGGATGATTTCCCTTCCTTCTTCCTGCCGATATATTTTAACGGCGCCGGATTGTATGATATAAAGCTCGTTGCCTTCTTCCTTCTCCCAAAACAGATTGCTGCCTTTGTCATATTCCTTAACAACCAACAAAGATGCAATTTCTGCTATCTCTTCTTCACTTAACTGTTCGAACAGCGGGAGTTTTCTTAAAAATAAAATCTCCTTCATTTTGCCGCTCCTTTCATCAATTCTGGCTAGCAGCAGCAATTCCTATTATAACATAAAATCCCACTGCATTCCGATAGACACAGAAAGAGCCTTCGGGAATCCGAAGGCTCTTTTACCCTTAATAAGGGATTAGTTTTCGTAGATGTTCAGTTCTGTTTCTTTATCGAAAAGGTGAGTTTTGTTCATGTCCAGCGCCAGCTTAACATTAGAACCATCACGTACACCGGAACGTCCGTCAACACGGGCAATTACAGTGTCAGTACCGATTCCGTTCAGGTACAGGTACATTTCGTGACCAAGGTTTTCAGCAACCTCTACGTTTGCGTTAACAATCGTGTTAGGGGAAGCTTCCAGGAATACTGGCTCCTCATGCAAATCCTCAGGACGAATACCCAAGATAACCTCTTTGCCAATGTAGCCTTTGGAGCGCAGTGTAGCTGCTCTGCCTTCAGGTACAACAACGTCAACGCCGGAAGCTTTGAAACGGACAGTGCCGCCTTGCTCGTTCAGCGTGCCACTGATAAAGTTCATGGAAGGAGCGCCGATAAAGCCTGCTACGAAAATGTTAACCGGATGGTTGTAAAGCTCTTCCGGAGAAGCTGTTTGTTGAATAAAGCCGTCTTTCATAACAACGATGCGATCGCCCATTGTCATGGCTTCAATCTGGTCATGCGTTACGTAGATTGTAGTTGTTTCCAAACGTTTAGTCAGTTTGCTGATTTCCGCGCGCATTTGACCACGCAGTTTGGCGTCAAGGTTGGAGAGTGGTTCGTCCATCAGGAACACTTGTGGTTCGCGGACAATCGCACGACCCAAGGCAACCCGTTGACGTTGACCGCCGGAAAGAGCCTTAGGCTTACGCTCCAGCAAATGCTCAATATCAAGAATTTTAGCAGCTTCACGAACGCGTTTGTCGATGTCTGCTTTTTTAAATTTACGAAGTTTAAGACCAAATGCCATGTTTTGATATACGTTCATATGCGGATACAAGGCATAGGATTGGAATACCATCGCGATATCGCGGTCTTTAGGAGCAACGTCATTGACAAGACGGTCGCCGATAAACAATTTACCCTCAGAAATTTCTTCAAGGCCTGCGATCATACGAAGAGTTGTCGATTTACCGCAGCCGGATGGGCCGACCAATACGAGAAACTCTTTGTCCTTGATATCGAGGTTTACATCAGTTACCGATGCTTTATCGGATCCCGGATATTTTTTGTAAATGCCTTCTAAGCGTACGCCTGCCATGATTTGTTTCCCCCTAAAAAAGAATTTTCGATATGCATCTATCTTATCCCACATACGGACAGATGACTATGCACATACTTTACAAAAAAACTAATTCCTTTTCGTAACTTTATACAATAGCATTATAATTTTGACTAATACCGCATCCCGGAACTGCCGTACATCAAGCCCCGTCTCCTGCTTCAGCTTATCCAGCCTGTATAAAAGCGTATTCCGATGAATATAAAGCTTCTTTGCCGTTTCGCTAACATTGCAGTCTAATGAGAAAAAAGCATCCAGTGTTGCCTGCATCTCCGTGTCAACGAATAAATCCGCTCTTTTTAGCGATTGCTCCAAATATTTGGCGCGATGCAGCTCCGGTATGGCGTTAAGCAGCCTCTCCAGTTGCATCATCCATGGCAGATGGATGTTTGTCCCAACATGAAACTTTCGGCCAAGGTTGATCGTTTCACGCAGCATCAAAGTTGTTTCAACCATCCCCTGAGACGGAATGACGGGGTGCGTAACCGCCAGATGACATTCGCCAAGCCATTCGCTTGCCAGCATTTCATGCAAACCCGACGCAATTGAAGCCAGGCTGTCCTCAACGCTTTCTTCCTCCGTTCCGTCGCCAGAGTCCGCCTCCTCATCCTTGAGAAGGGACATCGGCGCCCAGATGAGCCATTCCTGACTTTTGAGCGGGATAAGCAAAACCTCATCCGATAGAAACGAACGGAGAAGCTTCTCAAGCTCGACGTACCCGGTCCCTTTTGCATTCCCTTGCTCCGCAATAAGAAGAAAAGGCAACATCTCATGATAAAGCCGACTGCCTACTGTCAAATGATCCGGCAGCGAAAATGCAGGTTTTTCAGCTTCCAGCTGCTTTTGCAGCCATTCGCTTAACTTAAGAGCGAATTTTTCTGATTCAGATATCGAAGGGTTTTCAACACCGCTATTTAAACCTCCATTAGCAACCTGCAGGCTCCAACCCACTAATTTAAGCTCCGTAGATGACAGGCTGTCGCCATGCACCTCGAGGATTTTCAGCTGATCTCCTTCAACATCGGCTACAAACCAGGTAACCCCATCTCGATTGACATACACCCCAGGCTTCGGCTCGCCTCTGGCTTCACCTGACGATATTGTTTTCCATTCTTGAACAGTCTTGGTACTAAGCCCAATGGGGCCTTTCAAAATGTGCTGCAGCGGCTTCAACCAATCTGTTGTGCTCATTGCTCTCTGTCCACACTCCATCCAAAACGCTCTTTTCCGCAATTGTACCATAAATGAATGCCTCAGTTCAGCAAACGCTTGCCGGCCTTATATAAAGAAAGCACAAAAAAAGAGAGGTTTCCCTCTCTTGACTGTACGTATGAAATAAAACTGGTGAGCCATGAAGGACTCGAACCTTCGACACCCTGATTAAAAGTCAGGTGCTCTACCAACTGAGCTAATGGCTCCTGATGTAGGAAATGGTGGAGGGCGATGGATTCGAACCACCGAACTCAGAGAGAGCAGATTTACAGTCTGCCGTGTTTAGCCACTTCACTAGCCCTCCACATTTGCGATTCCGTCTGCCAATAGCAAAAGAATCAATGGTGGCTCGGGACGGAATCGAACCGCCGACACGAGGATTTTCAGTCCTCTGCTCTACCGACTGAGCTACCGAGCCTAATGATTATGAAATTATAATGGCGGAGCTGACGGGATTCGAACCCGCGGTCTCCTGCGTGACAGGCAGGCATGTTAGGCCTCTACACCACAGCTCCGGATTATAATGGTGGAGGATGACGGGATCGAACCGCCGACCCTCTGCTTGTAAGGCAGATGCTCTCCCAGCTGAGCTAATCCTCCATATGGTAGCGGCGAAGGGGATCGAACCCCCGACCTCACGGGTATGAACCGTACGCTCTAGCCAGCTGAGCTACACCGCCACATGTTCCCGAATAAACATTTCTTACGACGTTCGGGACCGTCTGCAAGATCAGGCAATGACATAACCAAATGTCATGTGCAATTCATATTATCTTCACGAAGCTTGTCCGCTTAATAATACGTTTTGCGCCCTGAAAACTGGATGCGAAAGAATGCTTCACACTTGCTTTAGCTGGGTGCTTGATGTTTGTATGAACAATCAAGCGAATAGGATAAGCCCTCGACCGATTAGTATTCGTCAGCTCCACACATTGCTGTGCTTCCACCCCGAACCTATCAACCTCGTCGTCTTCAAGGGGTCTTACATACTG